>MPMF02120251.1_pt1 | contig 112383 bp, 103 predicted proteins | sample 1617271 | NCBI WGS metagenome assembly MPMF02 (sample SAMN05944812, study PRJNA350692) | marine metagenome | biome: marine; feature: ODZ; material: water; isolation source: 120 m water sample prefiltered with 30 um filter, filtered on to 0.2 um... | place: Pacific Ocean | collected 2012-04-09... | reverse complement strand
ATCTAACTTATACCCTAACATCACACAAACCCTTCATTAGCCCCCTAAGCTCACGAATATCCCCCTGCTGAAAACTCCCAATAAGATTAACAAAATCAGATACTTGATCAAAAACAATAACGCCGCCTCCCAGTGAACTGGCCGAATAAGGCTTGGCACTCAGCAACATCGACATAACCAAGGAACGAGACAACCTCGACAACAAAACCGGCATAATCTGAACAGGTAACACGCCTTGTCGCAATTCACTTAAGCAAAACACCGTTGATTTTAATGCACAGCACACATCACAAGCCAAAGATAACCCTACACCCCCACCATAAGCGCCTCCCTCAACCCAAGAAACACTCACACATGACAAAGCATCCAAGGCATCAAAAACCCGCTGTAAACCTAACCGCACATCCCTTAAATAAGCCGCTGAATCACCCAAGTCTTTCGCTGCACTTAAAGCTTTCAAATCCATCCCTGAACAGAAAAAACCCTCCGCTCCCATTAAAACCACTCCACAAATAGATTCTGGAACACCCTCTAAATGCAAAGATAAGCTCTCTAACAATTCAACATTAAAAGCATTCTTCAGCTCCGGACGACTAAGTACTAAATACAACCATCCATTCTTTACAACTCTCTTAATCAACTTTTGTACCCCTCACTGATACTGCCGAAAACCTCATCCACAAAATTAAATAATGACGAGTTAGCCTCGGATCAATAATACCATCATCCCATAACTGCGACGATGTAAAATGAACATGTGACTCCCTTTCATAACGCTCTACCCATTGCTGACGCTTCTCCTTCGATAATTTCTTACCCTTTTTTCTAGCCAACACATCCATAACCCCCACCACAGATTGCGCCCCCATAACTGCCAATCGACTATTTGGCCAAGCAAAAATCATCGAAGGATCATAAGCCCGAGAACACATCGCATAACTCCCCGCCCCATAAGACCCTCCAATAATAAAGACATATTTAGGGACTGTAGCTAAGGTAACAGCCTTTAATAACGTTGACCCCGCAACAATAATACCTGAAGCCTCAGCATCTCTTCCGCACCCAAAGCCAGGGGTATTTTGCAAAAAGACAACAGGAACCCCTCGAACATCACATTCTTGAATGAAAGACGCCGCTTTACGCGCCCCAACAGATGAGAATGGCCCCTGATTCCCAATCACCCCAACAACATGACCACCAACACCTCCCCACACCGTAACAGTATCAGTCCCATTATTGGACTGGAAAGCATCCCATTTACCCTCATCAAACAACACATCAAAAACCTTACTTAAGGCATAAGGCTTCGATGAATCATAAGCAACTAAATTCAACATTTCACCCATATCTTTCTTATCTTTTTCCTTCAGCTTCTCAAAACATCCCAAGTAGTTCTGACTACTGACCCACTGTCGAACAAGCTCCAACGCATGCCCATCATCCTTCGCAACAGCATCAACCAAACCTGACTGACAATGAACGTCCACCCCACCTAACGCTTGCCCATCAACCTTCTGCCCCATGGCGGCTTCAACCAAAGGTGGGCCCGCCAAATAAGCTTCTGCACCTTGAACCATTATCACATAAGATGACATGCCCGGTAAATAAGCCCCCCCTGCCGTAGCCGAACCATGGACCACCGACAATATCGGAACACCACTCTGTAATACACGTGCCATTTCAGCATAAATCCGACCTGTTTTAGTATACACCTTGCTTTGTTGACCTAAATCGGCGCCGGCACTTTCCACCAAAAAAACTAACGGCCATCGATGTTTTTTAGCTACCTCGATACACCTTAAAATCTTATCTACACCCAAGGGTGATAAACTCCCCCCCTTTTGACAATAATCATTAGCCACCACAACACACGGTCGATTAGCAATCAGCCCAAGTGACGCTAATACACCACAATGCTCCCCCGTAGCTAACCCACCACAATACGGAGCAATGGGAACGCAGGTATCCATCGAGTCCATTAAATTATCGATGCGCTCATAAGGCAATAATCGATTCAAGTTGCCTTTTTGAACAAAAGATTTTACTTGCAAAGATTTTTGAGCCTGGTTTAATGCTCTCAACACCTTAATGTCATCTAAAAATAGTTGTTGATTACTAACATTATTCATACAGTAGCAGCATAAACATATTTTTTTGCAACTGCAATTAAATAATGAATGCTTTAATAAAATTATTGCAAATATAATAAAAAAAAAGTATAGTTCAAACGTACGAGATCTAGGCACAACGATGATAAAGCCTAAGTTTGAAGCAACTTACTGAGCGACGTTAACATGAACTTATATTCTTTTGTCAATTCCTTTGGTAATGGTGGTGCCACGAAAAAAAATAAACAACAACCCAGCATCCTCAATACAATCGTCCTACAGTTTCAAAAAATCAAAGACCTCTTTCTCCAATATATCATAAAACCCATCACCCCCCTAACAAACCCCCTTACATTTCCTTCAGCCGTCTTTAGCCTCTTTACCACAATCTACGGAGCATTTAAAACCTTAGAAAACTACTGCGACAAAGAGATCAGACAAAAAACATGGCGTCACATAAGCGTATTCTTTTCTGTGCAATTTTTGGTCACTGCCTGTAACTACCTTTCAACAATACTTGTTAATAATTTATACACCGCTCTCAAAAAAAGAGACGTAACGCTCTTCATGATCACCATCAAGCATATTACCCTTATTAACCTAGCCCAAGCACTACTCGTAGCCGTACTTGGGTGGTTCAGAAGATACATTCAATCAAACTGGCTCAAAGGGTTTAGAGAAAATGTTATTAACAAAATCTTTAATGCTGAAAAAAGACAATTTATTCACCAACAACATGTTCCTCTCGTATCCGAGGTAATTACCAACAATACTAGTCAAATTATTGTTCAGGACTTCAATGCAGAAGTCTATACAACCCTTGTTGCCGCATCTCAATTTCTTGCAACTCTAGGTGACATTATATCTAATGCATGGATTCTGTATTGCCTATCTCCACAATTGCTTCTTGTCGCTCTAGTTGGACTTGGGTTTAGCTTATTATCCTTCTCAGTCTGGGAGAAAATGGGCACTTATTATGACCAATGTAAACGTGCTCGCAATAATATACAAATGGACATCGATGAAGCACTCCAATCCTATCGCTCTTTAAGTACAAATTCAGACCTGCTCGAAAAGACAAAGACCAGAATCAATGAACTAATAACAGAGATGAACTCAGTCTACCAACAAAAGATCTTCTGGGATCGCATTGGCAATAGCATTACAAGCTTTATGAGGGCCATCTTTCTTCCCCTTTCCTGCATATCATTATCTCCCAGTTATTTTTCAGGGCTGATAACCTTCGGTCAATTTCAAGTGGGCTATTTTTCACTTAAAAATCTTTTTGACTCCCTAACAACCATAACGAAAGATATTGATATGTATGCCAACTATCAAACAACCCATCTACGATGCATGAGCTTATTAAACATCTTAGAAAAGGACTCACTGTACCCAAAACCTCAACAACCTGAAAACGATCATGTCCTACTCCATATCAAAGAATTTCAACTTACCAAACCTGGCAACGAAAAACTTATATATATAAATGAACTACAAGTAAAACCCGGTGAAAGAGTCATCATAACGGGAGAGAATGGGTCAGGTAAATCACAAGTCTTTAATGCATTAGCTGGAACCATTGCACCCTCATCAAGCAACAAAGATCTAAGCTACACAGGAACATGCCAAATAGAACCCAACAACTTCTTTATTTTACAACAACAAGAGGGAGAATCTGAAATCACACCCCTCGAGAACAAATCTCCCACACATAGAGAAATTATTGAGGTTGGCCTAAAGAAGGAAATTACCGAATACGAGTTAGATCATCAATCACGTTATCCAACCATTCCATCGGTAAAAGAAATTGCCAAAAATTTAGGGCTTAACCTTGATGAAAAAGTTCAAGTCAACGCATCCTCTGGGGGAGAAACTTCTAAATACAAATTCATTAGACTGATCATCAATATACTTTACAAAGACACTAAAATAATTATATGCGATGAAGCCTTCTCTTCAATGTCTCCAGAGGCTATGGAATATTGCTATCGGCTACTCGATCATATATTAATGAAATTGAAGCACCCTCCTGCAGTCATAGAGGTAAGCCATGACAAAGATATGCTGACACATTCATTTTATCAAGATAAACGTATAAGCCGCCACTTAATAGTGCAAAACAAAGAACTTATACCAGACCCCAACTGGCAACAGCAAGGAGACCTATATTCATTCGAATAAATTAACATATTGCCTATTGATTATCACGACAATCAATGATAGTATCCAATGCAACTTTATCAAGAGTTACCAGTGTTAATAAAAACCACAAAACAATCAGGTAAATATGCCCAAAACTGGAGGACATGCAATGAGTAAAAACCAAGCGCCTAAAGGAGACAATAGCTCTTCCTTCTATGACTGGGCCTATCTTGCCTCATTTATAGGTTACATCGCGCCAATCATCAACCCTTTAGTCCTTCTTAACCCTCTCATTTTCACCCTAATAAATCTAACTCATAGCTATCAACTATACCTAAGAAATGAACCCACCAACATTGAATATATCCTCTCCATTTTATCCATAGTCGTACCCCTATGCTTGATTATAATCAACCCATCTGCTTTAGTAGGCCACATCCACATGCTAACCTACACCTCATCCTTACTAGGCCTCATCGGCATGCATAATTACTATGACAAACTAACTAACAATAAAAGTTGCAATCAATTCCTTAACAACCTACATATAAAAGCCCAAGAAATCTTGGCCGGTCCAAAGAAAATAATTGGGTCTTTCTCCAGCCTGAATAGTGGGTTCAAAACACTATCAGAACCTCTCTGTGGTTTTGATCCAGACAATGTAGGTCAAGCCAATGAAGCCCTATGGATTTATATCAAACTGGGCGTCTATCTTTCAGTACAATGCTGTGTATCTTTTCTAAATATTAAAGGCATTCTGATAACCGAACAACTATTCAATGCCATGAAAGATAAGAATGAAGCTAAACTTTATTTGGCCATATATACATCGGCAGCGATAGAACTTTCCTCACGAATTATTATTGCTTTACTGTCTTATGCCAAACGACACATATCCATAAAATGGCAAACCCAACTACGTATTGGGTTACTGACCACTTTACTCAATACTGGAAAATACAATTACGAAGACATACAAAACTTCAGCATGGGAACTAAGGGAGTCTCAGTGAATACCTCTCAACTATTTGATGAAGATATCGATGACTTAATTGATTATACAATTATTGCAACCTCTCAGCTCACTTCAGTGATCATTGACGTTAGCCTCAGTGGCTTCGTTGTTTATCTCATCTCACCAGTCCTGTTTAAAGTTGCTCTTGGCTACTTGCTTGTTAGCACCATAAGCTTTGCCTTCTGGGAAAAAATGTCTGAATATTTTGCCAGATGTAAAAACTCACGCTCAAAGTTTAGAAATAAAATAAATAGATTATTATCTTCTTGGATAACTTTGAAACTTAGCAACATCAACATCTTGAAAAAAGCGATCGACGAAATAACAAATGATTTTAATACGTTTGCAGACGAATACTTAGAAAAAATATTTTTTGACAGATTGGGGAGCTCTTCAAAAATCATTGCCTCAACAATCATCCCCATGTGTTGCTATGTATTAGCCCCTGAAATATTATCGGGAGCCTTATCTTTTGGTGCATTTATGGCTGCCAGAAAAGCCTTTAAACAGTTTTATGGAAAGGTTAGTGAAATACTAGGTAACATTAAAATGTATGTTAACTTTGCAACAACCTCTCAAAGATTCGACACATTTTTAAACATTCTAAAAGAAAGCAACCAACAAAATACAAAAAGAGTAACATCTGAAGAAGTTGAAGAGTGGATCGCAGAGGCAAGGAATAATTATTGGATAAAGATACCCGCCGGAACTAAAATAATGAAACACGACAATGGAATTGTTTCTACTATCAAGGAGTTCCATGAAGAGGTCAGAGTTTATCAAGGCACAAAATATCTTTTATTCGGAGGAAATGGCTCAGGAAAATCAACCATACTCAAACTATTAACAGGAAGTATCCGATCAAAAAACGACCCATTCAGAGAAACTAAAAACCCTACCAGGGGCCTTTATTATGAATGCAAAGAAGGAGAAGACATAGATCGAAAATATGAAACTGAAAACATAACAGTTACTGTTCAACAAGATCTACATAAATTTATTCCCGAACAAGCCAAAACACATCGAGAACATATTGAAGCTTACTTACCACCCAATATATTGATACCCGATGACATCATGAGATGGGCCAAAACATCAACAGAACAAGGCGGTTTAGATTTAGATATCAGTGAAAATGCTAATGATTTATCAGCAGGGACTCGATCAAAACAAGACATGATTAGAGTACTAACAACACTCCATACACAAAACCCATCTATTATCTTTATGGATGAAATAATCAGCCAGGCAGATAGAAAAATAACTGCCAACTTTAGAAAGAAATTTATAGAATTCGAAAACCACAAAGCTAAAAATGACCTGACCGTGGTTGAAATTTCCCATCATGATGCTAATAGTGAGAAAGTAGAGGGAACGAAATATTGTCATCATAAGGGATGGAATTGTTATATAAGAGATGATCAAGAGACTAAATATTATGTCATTGAAAAAACAATCCGCGATCACGGCTCAAATCATCGTTCATCTCTAATAGTGTAACCTCAGCGAACATGAAAAACTAAAAGAACACAAGGCTCTATTGGAAATGTAAGAGAATAGCCCACAAAAAAAACTAGAGACAAAACAAATCTACATAAATACCTGATTTATAAACAATATAATTGCATATATTTTTCTTGATCATTACTTAGGTTTCAAGATAACATAGTTGAAATTGTAAGGTTAAGGTTATGCTTAAGAAAGAAGGTATAATATCAGATTATCTTTATTGGCCCATGTCAATACTTGCACTATTGGCCTCGTATAATAAACCCCTTGCTGCAGGCTTCACCTCTCTAATTAATTATTTTTATTCAAACAATCAACGGTTTATTTCATATGCCCTGATGAATTTAATACTAATTATTGCACAAACCTATACCCTCATACCTTACCAAGTAATCATTATTACCAATCTCGCAGGGTTAATACCCATTTTTCAACACCTATTATTTAGGCCTGATAAACAACAAAAAAGTAACAGCAAGGAATCAAACACACTAACCCATGTCATTAACTTTATCAAATCAGCAACAAATGCTATCAAGCATCTATTCAGTGAGTTTTATAAAGTCTATCTCTCAAAATTCCATTTTAAGGACCTATTTGATTCCAAAACACTGAAAGATTATTATGTGTATGGCCCCAAAGCCATCATTAAGTCATTTTCACGGATTAATTCATGTTATAAGACCCTTGATGAAACACCCAAAATCAAATCATTAATATATGCGGGCATGAGTATTTATTTAATTTTGCAACTATCCATAACTCTTTTTGAACTGTATGTAACGTCTTCCCTCATAGGCCCGCTTATCCTGGCTATACAAAATAAAAATCATTATGATTATATGGCATACAGTGTTAAAATATTAGCTACATATGTAACCGTATGGTTTCTAAAATATTTTAACGCCCAATTTAAACGGTTTTTACAATCTAAATGGGTTTACGAGATAAGACTTAAATTTATAGATTGGGTTTGTGATGTAAAAATACCCAGATACCTTTATACAGAATCAGTTACAGTAAATGGCAATACAATACTCTCAGGAGTCATTGTCGAAGACTATATTGATCAGTGTCTTGACTTTACTATTGTTGCTACCTCTAAGATCGTTATGATGCTTTCAGAGACCCTCATTTACTTCTGTGCTCTTCTTATCTACTCTCCCTATGCAGCAGCCTTACTCCTCCCTTATTCAGTATGGGCTTCATTAATATTTTTTACGATTAAACCAAATCAAGTCCATAGCCAAAAAAATAACCAACATAATATGGAGTTACGTAAAGAATGGAATGAACAAGTTGGCTGTGCTATAAACACAATGCTTTTAAATAAAATCAACAGTACCAAACTCAAACTTAAAAGAAAAACAAAGGACGTATTTGAGAGTTATACTAAGAAAAATTTTTGGAAAAGAATAAGTGCAGCCATCAGCTCAAGCATCAAAGAAACCTTGATGCCCATTACATACATTTACTGCGGATATTTATATATAAATAATTTTATTGTCGATTTCAAAGACTTTTGGACTGTCCAATCCACCCTCGAAAACGTAATATCTGGAATTAACGAGTTTTTTGGAAATACTAAAATGTATGTTGATTTCAATTACAAAGGTAAATTTTATGAAGAACTAAAAGAAATGCTAACAGCAGATAATAACTTAATTAAATCTACCCACAGACAGGCTGTAGTTAAAAGTGACTCCCGAAGAACTCCTTACAACTCTCCTAATGCTTCTCCTAGCAGTTCTCCTTCAAGTCAGTCTAATGATCAACCTGCGGAGGATCTACCACAATTAACTCTTTCACACCCCCCAAATGAAGATCATAAATTTAAAATTAAAAGCACTTTTTGGATTAAAGGGGCTATATTAAAATCTTCACACTTCAAAAATAAGTTTGCCATCGATCTTACTTCTGGACTAGCCCTATATCCTGGCGATACAGTCCTTCTTAGAGGAACGAGCGGAGGGGGAAAAACCAGCTTAATAAGATTAATTGCTGGATTGGTTATGGATAAAGAGGATGAAGCGGATAAAGATAAAGATAGTTTGGCCCAATCAACCCGTACTCTCTCTGCACACTTATCTAGTAGTACCACTGAAGAGCGGCAGATTTCACTAAGCGAACACGTATTAGGAGTTTCCTGCCCTGATGACCACAGTGTTAATAATGACAATTCTAACCAGAAGCATAATACGTTTCAAACATACATTCTTCAACAATCGGAAGACCTAAAGGAAATATTCATCAAGCATAAAGACAGAGTGGACGGTTGGGCTAACACATTTAACGTCCCACTTAATGATACGTATACGATTGGGACCTTATCTACAGGCACAAAAAAACGATTAGAAATAATGAGAATCTTATGCTATGCTCTTCTAGACGCAGAAGCATGGAAAAATTCGGAAAAACCACCAAAATATAAAGTGCTTATTTTTGATGAAGCTGTAGCAACTTTTGATAAGAGCTATGGACATTTATTCAGAAGCATATTCAATGACCTTATGACAGCATATAAAAATGCCCCATCCATGCAACCAACATACATAGAAGTACATCATTGCGAGAAAACCGATGGCTATGAAAACACTTTTTATAATTGTGTCATAGATATGATATACAACAAAAACGACCCTGTGAGAACAATCAAAAAATATGGACCGATAGTAGGTAACAGCAAGTCAAGAAATCAAATCGACAATCTTGCGCAAGCGGACCAGTATTTCATAACGAGACCTACTTCTCCAGTGACAAGGAACCGCAGCCGCAGCAATTCATTCCACTCAGAAGAAGCTTTCCCTACAGAAGAGTCCACCCATCTAACTACCTTTTTGTCTATACGCCCAACTCACTAGCAGCTTTTTGTCTACACTAGAGATAGAGACGTAACAATTCAACCGAAAACAGTCAAGACCCGTCTGCCGACGGTTTGTCCTCTCAACAGACCAATGATGAAAATGTTGTCAAAATAATATAGCAGGACTGAATTCGTAGCAAGACTGAATGAGGTCGACAATCATAACAGTTTAATATTTAACTTTTTCTCTAGAGTTAGTTTATTAAGTTTAAACCAAAAACTGGCTGAAGATGTTTGAGAAATCAATTTTAGCTTACCATCAATAACTGCGACTACTTTAATCTGATTTTTTAAGTTTTCTCCTAAAACCTCATTCAGTTTTGATTGATACTCGGCTAGCTTATCTTGGCCTAAAACAAGGTTTCCAAAGCTTTTATGTAAAATTTCACTTACTTTAGGCATATTATCTTGCAAACCCCTCCTAGCTTTCATTATACTACCTACAATTGTAACTTACATGCAAGAAAATTAGAGGTAATATTATTATGGTCACCCAATTCCTAACTAAAATCTTTGGCAGTCGAAATGATCGAATATTGAAAGGCTATCAACGCAAAGTTGACCAGGTAAATCTCCTTGAAGAAACATTCAAGAACCTTTCCGATGAGGCGCTTAAAAATAAAACAACTGAGTTTAAAACACGGCTAAATAAAGGTGAGTCATTAGATACCCTTATACCAGAAAGCTTTGCTGTTGTGCGTGAAGCCAGTCTTAGAACACTCAAGCAACGACATTACGACGTTCAGCTCATGGGCGCCATGGCCCTTCATGAAGGCAATGTCATTGAAAGTTTAACAGGTGAAGGAAAAACCTTGATTGCAACAGCGGCCGCCTACCTTAATGCCCTTAAGGGTCAAGGGGTTCATATTATTACAGTGAATGACTATTTGGCACAAAGAGATACTGAATGGATGGGTAAAATCTATAAATTTCTTGGGCTTTCCGTTGGTTGTATCGTATCAAACCTAGATAACGCTCAACGAAAAGAAGCCTATAATGCTGATATTACTTATGGCACAAACAATGAATTTGGTTTTGATTATTTGCGTGATAACATGACCTTTTCATCAGAAGAAAGAGTGCAACGAGACCTACACTTTGCCATTCTAGATGAAGCTGATTCCATCCTTATTGATGAGGCCAGAACACCTCTCATTATATCAGGCCCTGTTGAAGACAGTTCAGAACTTTACCAAAGAATCAATGAATTAATCACTCAGCTTAAACCCTCTTCTGGAGAAAAAAGCAATGATGGTGATTTTTGGATTAATGAAAAAGATAAACAAATCGTCATTACCGATCAAGGCCACAGTAATCTTGAAGTCATCTTAGATAAAGAATCTCTCATTGAAGAAGGAACGTCTCTATACGACCCTAAAAATGTTCGATTACTCCACTACATCAATGCTTGCCTACGCGCCCATAATCTTTTCAATAAAAACATTGAATATGTTGTCAAAGATGACAAAATCATCATCATTGATGAACATACTGGCCGATCTATGCCTGGAAGAAGATGGTCGGACGGTTTACATCAAGCCATTGAAGCCAAAGAAAATGTTTCCATACAAGCTGAAAGTCAAACACTGGCTTCCATTACCTTCCAAAACTATTTCAGGTTGTACACAAAACTCAGTGGCATGACCGGAACTGCTGACACAGAAGCTCCTGAATTAAATGAAATCTATAACCTTGAAGTTGTGATTATCCCTACTCACCGCCCCATGGTAAGAATGGATAACCAAGATATTTTTTACATGAATATGGAAGAAAAATACGAAGCCATTCTTAAAAGCATTACTGAAATTCATAAGAAAGGTCAACCTATCTTAGTGGGAACAACATCAATTGAAACTTCAGAGCTTATCTCTTCTATGCTCAAAAAAGCCAACCTACCCCATAATATTCTCAATGCCAAACATCACGCCAAAGAAGCCGTTATTATTGAACAAGCTGGTTGCAAAGGAGCCATCACCATTGCAACAAACATGGCAGGGAGAGGAACCGATATCAGGTTAGGTGGTAACCTCGAACAAATCATTCATCAACTTAAAAACCCATCCTCGGCTGAGATTAAAAAAGCCGAAGAACTTTGGCAACAAGAACATGAGCTTGTTAAAAAACTCGGTGGACTGCATGTGTTAGGCACTGAAAGGAATGAATCTAGACGGGTTGATAACCAACTCCGAGGCCGCTCAGGTCGACAAGGTGATCCAGGATCATCCCAGTTTTATCTATCTATTGAAGATAACTTAATGCGTATTTTTGCCTCTGAGCGCATTCAAATGATCATGCAAAAAATTGGTGTAAAAAAAGGCGAAGTCCTTCAAGCTCCAATGCTTAATCGAGCCATAGAAAGTGCACAGAAAAAAGTGGAAGCTTATCATTTTGATATACGAAAACAACTATTACGCTTTGATAATGTTGCGAATGAGCAACGAAGAATTATTTATTCTCAAAGAAAAGAACTTCAAGAAACAGACACGGTTTCTGATATTATTCAAGATCAAATTGCATCCATTTCTCATGACATGGCACACAAACATACCCCGGACAACATTCTGCATGAAATGTGGGATATTGATGGGCTCCAATCTAAATTACAGCATGAATTTTTAATTTCACTGGACCTTAAAAAACAGCTAGATGAATGCAAAGAACCTTCTTCTCAATGGATGAAAGATCTTTTGACAACCTCCATCAAAGAGCGCTACCAACAACAGATAGATAATCATGACCCTAAAGAGTTTTCAACCGTTGAAAAAATGATACTCACCCAAACACTCGATCATCAATGGAAAGATCATCTTGCAACGATGGACCACCTAAGACAAAGCATTCATCTTAGAGGTTACGCGCAAAAAAACCCACAGAATGAATATAAAAACGAAGCCTATACCTTATTCCAATTTATGTTAAATGAGATTAAATACCAAACAGTCTCACAAATGTTGAGAATAAAAATTAAAACTAAGGAGCCTGAACCTCATATTACTCAACCCTACTCGATGCACTTCAACCTAAAAAATAAAAACCCAAAACCCACCGCTAAAAAGACGAAGCCTTCAGAAAAACCCACAAAGATAGATTGATGGTCTATACTTACCTTAAGACCATGAGGTAAGTATGACACAGAACGACAATATCAGTGGAAAACGTTTATTAGCACAGCCTGACTTACGCTGGCATTTCAATGAATTGATCCAAGCAAACCCTCCCAGAACAGAACAAAATCTCTCCGCCATTATAAAAAAACTAAAAATATTTCATGATTTTATTGATCAAGGCTATCGATGCAGCCTTGACCCAGACAGTGAAGATCACCAGCATTCTTTGCTTAATTCCGACTCTCCGAATAGTATCATCTTAAAAAATAAGCAACTTATACAACAGTTGGAGAGATCACTAAAAGAGGGACATTGGAACCCCTGCATTACCCAACCACCTTCACCGATTACCCCAAAAAAATAAGCTCATATCTTGTTAACATGCTTCTTTAATTCTGATAGCCTAAACACAGTACATTAACCGTGATATTTACCTATGCATATACAACAAAAGCTAACCCTGATCCAAAATTGTGGAAAAATGCTGTTTGATGAGACGGCCATTCAAAAATCTATCTTAACCATGGCCAACCAAATCAACCAAGACCTCAAGGGTGAAACCATTATCTTATTGTGTATACTCAATGGGGGCCTCTATACAGCCTACCCTCTCTCGAGAGCTCTCAAGATACATCATCAACTTGAATGCATCAAAGCCTCTCGATACCAAAATAACACGTCAGGTGCCGCTCCCATCATCGAACATAGCACCATAAACTTTCAAAATAAAACAGTACTCCTTGTTGATGACTGTATAGATCAAGGGGTAACATTACAGGCAATAAGCCAACACTGTCAAGATCAAGGTGCTTCCAAAGTACTGACCGCTGTGCTATTAAATAAAACCCATTTACGCCCTAAAAACGTACCATCCCCAAATTATTACAGCTTAATATCCGATACCCAGCATTTTGTTTATGGGCATGGTTTAGATATTCATGGTTACCTTAGAAACCTCCCTAATATTTTTTCTATACCAGGGCCTATGGTTCATAAAATAATGTCGCCCGCTACAAAAACTTAGTTTTTTACTTGCAAAAAATATAAAATAATTACATTATTAACTGAAATTAAGGAGAAACCATGTCAAATTTTGACCCAAAACATATCTTAAATATTGATAACTGGGTAAGACTCGGCTTTACCGCCCTCTTTTATGTGATTTTTATGTATAGTTATCTTCTTCTATGTGTACTTATTCTTGCTTCTTTTGCAACATTATTACTTTCAGGCAAACCTAATGAGCAAGTTAGAGACTTTGGAAATAGTCTGTCATCGTATATCTATCAAATATGTTTATTTGTTACCTATAATTCTGATGTTAAACCTTTTCCTTTTGATAAATGGCCAAAAGAATAAGCCATTGGATACAAGTCGCCACCGCTCTTATCATTAAAGATCAATCTGTACTCGTTAGTAAACGACTCCCACCATGCCCATTTCAAGGTTATTGGGAGTTTCCTGGTGGCAAACAAGAGGTAGGCGAAACCCTTCAGCAAACATTGAAACGAGAACTTTTAGAAGAAGTTGGTATTATAGTTCAAGAAGCCCCTATCGTTTTCACGATTCGCCACTCCTATCAACATGCTAACGTCCAACTTAACTTATTTACCATCAATCGCTACGAAGGAACTCCATCAGGCATAGAGGGTCAAAAGATTCAGTGGCAGGGCATTCATGAACTTGAAAAACTAAAATTACTGCCTGCCAATAAAATTATTATTGACTACCTAAACCAATTAACAACAGGTAGCTAAATAAAACTCAATATCATTATAACTGCGATCAAGATTCGAGCAACTTTGATCAAAATCAATGCTATAAAATGTTACTGACAACCGATGTTTACCCACACTTATCATGGCATAGTAATTATGTTCAGGCTTTACTGCAACACGAATTAATGAGTAGCTAGGTGCTTGATTTAAAGCGATTTGGAAAAAACCTTCTTTTGCGATATTTTTTTCAAAGGAATAGCTATTACGCACAATTTTCAATAAAGTCACAACAATCTTTTTCAGCAAGTCTACAGAGACCAACCACTCCTCAAAACAAGACGCCTTAACTTCATAGGGCTGCTCTAACCAGAGTTGATACATGGGCACATTATGATTGCACACCCCTCCAGGAGCAACCACATGATGGCTGATTGCTTGCAAAAATGGGTGTTCTCTTAGTTCAGATCCCACCTTGGCATGCCTATCATTTAATATGCTGACATACTCTTCAAGATCTGTAATCAAATTTTTTAATTTAGAGGAGTCTACCTGTGGGTTTTTTAACCACTGATTAAATTTAGTAATTTGACTGGTAAGAGCTTGGGCCATCTTGCTTTTTAAATCAGGGCGATCACTAACTCTCAAAATCTCCATGAGAGCATCCATAGCAAAATGACTAAACATACCTTTGGAACCATGAAGAGCATCATCCAGCTGATGAAATAATTTTTCAAGCCTCAAACACAGTCGAATGGCTTCAGATAAAGGTTGTTCGTAAATAACATTTGCCATAATTTTCACTCAAGTATCAGCGATAACTTAGCATATTACTAAAAAGAGTGCACGTTTTATCTGAGGTTACTCCTTCAAGCAACATTCAATGGCTTGATAAAAAACTTCTACACTTGAATCATTCATAATAACGTGATCTGCAATGTTTCTATAACTATCATCTTTCGGTTGGGCTTGCATCCGCCTAAGCACTTGCTGTTTAGTGCAGGGTGAACGCAATAATGTACGTTCTAATCGAAGTTTTTTCGAAGCTAGAACAACCCACGTTTCATGCTCCCAAATAACTTTCTTAGCATCATAAATTAACGGAATTTCAATAGCACTGGCTTCATGCTTAGCAACCCATTCAGCCATAAAACTATAAATTTTCGGGTGGAGTCTTTTCTCAAGCCATTGGCGTTCTTCTTGATGATTAAAAACAACCTCAGCAATCTTAACCTTATCTGGATTATCCCCTGAATACATCGACTGCCCCCAGCGCTGAATGATGTTTTCTTTAATCATCTTATCGGTTATTAATATGTGGTGATTGATTTCATCTGCCTTTAATACTTGATAGTTATGACCCTGCAACCTCTCTAGCAACAAAGACTTACCTGAGCCTATTGGCCCTGAAACAATAATACACCTCTTCTTCATAACCATAAATTATCATAGACTTACTTGATACACAATATTAACGGTATAGATAACTATCAACCCTCCCCCCATACTTCAACTCCAATCAACACACATCATTCAATGTATTACCTTTATTTTAACATCATTAATTGGACTTTTGGCTGGGTTGCTGGTGAAAATTATTTTCACGTTTTAAAATGGACTCAACATCAATGTAAACAGATGATCTTCATGGTGCCTATCTTGCCAATATGTCGTGTTTGCCCCACCTACTTATGCCCCTCTTTTTGGACAAGTCTCTCTTTATACTTAAGTGAAAACACTTGGTCCAAGTCGCTAGAAAAAACCCTGCATAAAAGACATCACCAAACATTTAAACTATGGAAACAACAGGTGTTACAAGGCATGTTATGGACTCAGCTATTATTTCCAAACCATAAAGATCCTGCAATATTGAGCTTACAGATAGCCGAAAAGAAGGGAATTGTTAATATTTTATGGCCACAAGTAAGTCAACATATCTTAAAAAAACACAAAACTATCCAAGGAAAACGCCACCCTCTTATCAAGGCTAGTCAACAAGCCTTGATGGCTTCAGCTCTTATTGTCTTTTGCTATGTATCAGAAACCCTTACCTTGACGACAACCTGCTTTTCTGATATTGCTTGGGTCATTATCATAGGCTTGATTATTGTCAAACCTAAACCCTGCCCCCATTATTATTACCATGCTCAATTAGCGTATATCTCATCAAGATTACAATCTCAAGCATCCATTCAACAAGCCTTGATGGAAAGCCACCCTCTTTCTCAACACCCTTTATTATTTTTACACCAAGTAACCCACGGACTCTCTTTAGGCCATGACTTACAGACTATTATCTTATCCCTAACGTTTATCCCAGAAAGACACCGCAAGAATCTAGCTAAAAGCCTTGATCAAGGAACCTTACACCTTGACATTGAGCATCTTTATACCCAAAGTCAGCATGCTTATCTTAAGCGCATTGAAACGCGCCTTAAGATGCTACAAACCAGCTTAATAATCTATGCTCTATCAATTTTATTATGGGTAATTTTTTATGGGTACATTCCATTAATGAAAGACATGATGACTCCTAATTTATGATCATTTGGTTCTTAATCTTAATGTGGCAAGCCTATCAAGACTGGAAAACACTAACCATTCATGTCATAGGCAATATTATTCTATTAATCATTAGCCTATACCTTGGCTCTTTTGACAGAATACCTTGCGCTTTGCTTCTTTACATCAGCCTTCATTTACTTGACCTCAGCAAGCATCTCAATCAATCTATGGGAGAAGGTGATCGCCAATTATTAGCCATTAGTTTCATCCTTCTTCCGTGGACATCCTGGTGCCATATCTTATGGTTAAGCTTCATTCCTTTTGTCTTGATACAACGCACCCAACACCCCTTGTATGCCTACTACAGCATCAGCCATATCACCTATCATATGTTATCTTGAACCGTTGCCTGCAACCGTTGTTCCGCCAAGGTTGCTGAACGCCTAAACCCCAAAGACTGCCATTGATCTTGCGTAACCAGTTCAGAATAAAAAACCCCCTCTACAAAACGCACCATTAACAACCCTGAAACACTGTACCTTAACCATTTAGAGGCATAGCCTAAAAGACTAAAGCGCTCGATAACATCCAATATATTTAACGCATGCATGGTAGCTAGACAATGATGTCCCGTTCGAACTAACTGCATGACAGTGTGGCAATCATCCACATCTCTTAGTTCACCTAGTACAATAACATCTGGGTCTTGTCTTAAGACAACATGAGTCCACTCTGAAAACTTCTGATGAGATAACAAAGGAATTTGAGACACCTCAACAATATCAATCTCAACTGGCTGTTCCATTGAAACGACATGCTTACCTTGATAGGCTAAACGCTTCATGAGGTAAGCAAGTGAATGTGTTTTTCCCGCTCCAGTCGGTCCTATAATTAAAAACAATCCGATTTGATTGATAATAAAATCAAGGCTTTTATCTAAGTTGTCAACACCTAATAAGTCCAATTTAGAGGAAACATCTAATCGCCTTATCGCTACACGCTCTCCATGCAATACCGGGCAACAACTGATCCTATAAGAAGATAGATCTCCACGAAAAACCCCCTCTTGTGGAATGCGTCGCTGAGTTAAATCTATCAGAGCGTTGGCTTTCAAGTAATTTAAAAATAAATCAGCAACGGATTTAGTCAAAGAAAACCAAGGGACTAACTTACCTGAATTCAACCTCTTCTTGCATTCATACCCATGTAAAGAGGGCATCCAATGAACATCTGATAAGTTATCTTGGATGAAACCTTTTTGTAACAATCTCCACAATTTTTCTGGAGATGATTGACCCTCATAATCAAGCTTGGACATACCCCTTCTCCACGGCTCCCCCACTTAACTTCCAACGTAACCCCCCTGAATAAACATAAGGTGTCAACATCAAATCATCCGAACGGAGAAACCCGTGTAAAGGTTTCGGAACAGCATGAATAACGCCTCCAGGAAGCACCTCAATTTTCCCAATCAACTTAACCACATGATCGTGCACAATGGGCTCAATACCAGAAATTCCTGACTGACATTGCCTCAATGATCCTTTGTGCATATAACACATCACCACTGACAGTTTCATTGGACCCAAAGCTTGTAAAATCTCCGTATATCTAGTCTTCTTAATTAACCCCTCATAAGAGGGCCTAAGCAACTGCATTAATAAACAAATGAGACCAATCACCACCATCATTTCTATTAAACTGTAAGCTTTTAATTTAGGCATAACCTATCATGAACGTTGGTAGCCAAAGACTCTATACCGGAATATATGGTGACTGTCATGACCCTTGAATAAAACCGGATACTGAAAACTCTAAAAAAATAACAAACATTCATAAAGACTCTAATATTGTGAAAAGAGTTAACTTACTGACAACCTTTTAATCCTATGCTAGGATGTGATCCGCATCAAGCTAATTGGTATGAAATGAATGTTTTTAACCCACCGAAATAACGCTATTTTATGGAGTCGTTTTCTCTCCAATTTCAGTCATATTTCAGCTCACCAATTCCAAAACAAATTAAGTGTATTTCCAGTTGAAGTCATCAAACGTGCTGTCAGTCATGGTCTATCCCCATTATTTATAGCCAACCAATCTGTGCGAGAAATCAACTTAAAACTAGAGTCATGGCTATCTCATTGCCAACAGTACGATATTCCCCTTGATCAACCTGCTCTATCTAAAACCTACTACCAGAAACCTTACCATAATACCGCACTTCATGAGTGGCTAGCCAATGAGTACTTTGATACTGCTCAACAAGCCTTGAAGTTAATGGTCCAGAAACAACTACACTTTAATATGTCATCAATTGATAGTGAAGGAAAAACCCCTCTGGCATTGGCCCTTATAGTCAACTCCCCTAACAACTTAATAAGAAGTCTGTTAACAACCGATAATTATCACCTTGGTTTTGATTTTACATTCAACGCATCCAACAAAGGATTTTCACCTTATTGTCGCAATGTTTTAGGCTTAACACAAAGTTCATACTCACCTCATCAACCCAGTCACAACCTTCCGTCACCACTAACCAAGATAACCCTAACTCCTTTCTCAATCGCATGGATCACTGGTAATATCGATACCCTAAACAGCATTCAATCACACAGTCAAGAACAGTCTAGCCTTTACCCTAATGAGCTTTTCCATCAAAACCAACCCCCAATAAACTTACTCAACCAGCTAACTTATCAGTTACTTGAGTCTTGTTCAATTGATGCCAATAGAGGTGTCAAGGCTCAACAAAACATTCTTATTCTTGATAATTATTTATTCTATATCATCCATGATGATCATCACCCTAAACTCAAAGCTCATCACCTGATATCGGACAAGACTATGACCTTCCAATTAAACCCTAACATCGCAGAATCCCTTCACTTGACTTATGATGAAACCTTAACTTCACGTTACCCTAAATTCTTATTTTTATTGAACTCATATCATAATATTAAAAAAATATTAAGTGACCTAGAGACTCAATACCCACTTCATATAAACCTGGATGAATCGCAAGAAAACTTACTGCAAGCTTTGAGAAGATATCGTGAGGAAAGAATGGGAGAACTCTCTTTAATTGATTCGCTTGAAGCTAAACGTGACAAGCTACTCTGTTTGATCCAACAAGGTTCAATTAATCTTAAACAACCCTATCAAGAAAGTCCTGTAAGGTTTCAACAACCTAGGTAAAACTACAACCTAAACCAAAATAAAAAGCTTACCTCACCATTAATCACAGGATAAATCCATTTAGAACATGGTGATACAAGAAATCGGGGACATCAAAATATTGACTAATCAATAAACATATGTATAATATAAATTAAATAAATTATACAGGAGAACTATTATGTCGCGTTTTTTTACAGAGTCGCAACCAGCAAGAGAGAAAGTCCAAGGGCACTCACAAATTACCAACAAATTAAATAGTCAATTCTGGCAAATCCTCCATACCAATGAATTGATGAAGAATCTATTGAAGGCCCAATCAATCTTAGATAAAGACGATAAAAATATTGGAGACGGTGACTCTGCCATATTAACACGACCCACTGTCCACTCAATTGCATTTGTTATCCTAGCTTCAGCTATGGATAAAAGAGAAAGAAGCACACTGATACAAAATGTTTTTAAAGAAGCCAAGATGGGTGTTACTTATTCAGACCAAGAATATATTCAACTTGTTCAAGAGTTACCCTGGGAAACCATCTACAATATGCAAAAAAGTGGTTCCTTCAATGTTAATATCGTCACGGGTCTTAAAACAAAATTCATAGAAGCACTCCCTACAACTATCCCCTCTATAAAAGAACTTGCTACAGCTATTACCCAAGATGGCGACCCCAGTGAACTAATCATCATCACTGAATCTAAAATCAAAGAAAATTGGAAAAATAAAATGATCAAAACTACCTTCCAAGATGCGCCTTCATGGAAAACCCCTATTAAACGCTTTGATTCTCTAAATTCGTCTAGCTACGGTATCAGTAAAGAAGTACTAGAAACCCTACTTAAACAACAAAATAGTTTTGCTCTAGTTAATATAAAAACCCCTACAGACACTGATTTTAGACCGTTAAATGAAAAGGATGTGGCTGCCTTTCAAGAAAATACAGTATACATGACATCACTCCATGTACCTATACCAAAAGCATCAGAAAACAGCACTCAAAAGACATCAAAGATTGATACTAGTGCTATTGAAAAAAATGAATACTTGACTACCATGCCATTAACCAATGTAGCTCCTAGCATCTACAAGCACTTTATAGGAAGAAGATTCAAGGAAACTGCTAACATTGATGAAGTAAAAGTTCAACTACAAGCTCAAGCCCAGATGGATGAAAAAGGATTCAGTGCTGAAAGCAAACAAATCGTCCAACTCGTATATAGATCTATGAACTGTGATTTTAAGATGACACCCATAACCGCTACCCCACCCACTAAAATTGAAATATACTATCCTCATATATCAATATTAATACCTGGTGAAGGTTCTGAATACCGTTTTGGAAGACAACCCCGATTAAGTCCCGAGGCATCAATGGGCTGCTTTTTAGAATGCGAAACCCCGAATTCAGGCGTCATTATCTTTCCAGGTCATAACCACCCTAAAGACGTTCTTGATTATACCCAACGCGCCTACCAAGACGCGGCTGAACATCAAAAATCTCAAGCCTGTAAGAAAACTTTTTAGATGCCTGCCCCCAACCTCAAAAATGGAGTTGCTTTGATAACTTAATAGTCGATTGATCAATGACCTATCATTTGCTACAATACCTCAATCAATACTGCAAGGTACAATATGAGGTTAATGATTGGCATTATCACAGCGATGCTTACCACAAGCATTTGGGCTAATACTCTTACGGAGAAAAACATGAACACTGAAAACTTAATTTTATGCACATCTAAAGGCAGCCCGGTTGTCATCCAATTACGTGACGACTTAGCCCCCAAACATGTGGAACGTATTAAAAAGCTTGCCAGCGAAGGCTTTTACAATGGGATAGTTTTCCATCGAGTCATTGAGGGCTTTATGGCCCAAACAGGTGACCCTACAGGCACAGGTACTGGTGGATCTAGCTACCCAGACATGGATGCTGAATTTACTGCAGAAAACTTTTCTCGCGGCACCGTTGGAATGGCTCGATCACAAAACCCTAACTCAGCTAATAGCCAATTTTTCATCTGCTATCAAGACGCTTCCTTTTTAAACAAACAGTACACAGTCTTTGGCCAAGTTATTCAAGGCATGGAGTACATTGACCAGCTGAACAAAGGTCCGTCAAGCGATAATGGGGCTGTTCCAGTTGATCAACAAGACCGCATTGAAAAAGCTTACCTGTCATCCGAAAGTACTCAAAGCTGTTCAAGCAACCAAGCAAGCGCTGAACACATTAGCTAAAATAACCAAGCCCATTTAAACCTCCATCTTGAGTTTAAGTGGGCTTTTATAGACTAGTCATTTAACCTAACTTCTTCGGTATTAATTTTCAAATTACCTGCACTCCCTTCAACACTCATAATTGAATACTGAGGGACTTGTAGCCAAGAAGTTGTGTCCTTTGTCAGAGGCTCAGATGCCAAGATGAGACTACTTCTATCTCCCTTTGTCATTTGGTATTCACCCTCAATCTTTTTATATCTATGACCAAACGTAAACCACATACTGTGATAAACCAAGTGTGCCTCATCCACCTCATCTGAATACACCCCAAAATCATAATAATAACGCAGTGCTACCAAAAAAGATCCGTTGGTTAAAAACAAATTAATGGCTGAAGGCAGGGTTATTTTAAGCTTGGCCCTAAGCCTTTTGATAACCGATAGCATTTTATAAACAGCTAACTTTACTTTTTTAAGGTCGTGTTGATCATCTGGAGAGTCTAATTGAGATAAAAATAATGCATGCATCCACTCGGTATCCGTAGTACCCCTGATATTTGAAACCAATTCAGTGGGTATTATTTTAACCAAATCAGGAATCATCTTCTCAATCCCATAAAGCGCCCCATTATGCGCAAAGGCTAAATTAGCACCTTGGTCTAAAAATGGATGAATATTGGTTTCACTCACAACACTTGACGAATCTAATGTGACCCCACGGATATGTGCAATCATACAATGTGCCTTAGTCGTGTTTGAAACATTCTCTAAATTCTTATCAAAAAAAGGCATGTCTAATGATTTATAGACCAAAGGAGTAGCTTTATCGTAATGCCAAGCAACCATCCCAAATCCGGCTAAATTAATCATCTGCATATACTGAGGACTGTAAGTTTGCTTAACCAAAGAACTATCCGGAGCATACAAAAATTTATCAATATATTCTGGCTCTCCAATGTACATAAAAACTCTACACATCTACCTCTCCCAATCAAAAGTCTATATAAAAATTAGTATCACCCATCCCTTCACTGCCAATTCGAATCAAATGAATGCTTATATTTCTTAACCGAGCAATAATCGAGTATGAGACCACCTGAAACAGCTTACCATAAAGGTGAATATGTTCCTTCTTTAGCCGTTCTAAGGCCCCCTGATCAAATGATAGAAAACCCGCATATTCTCTTACATGAAGGCAAGAAGACACAAGAGGAAGCTTAATCATGCGCTCTGCAGCAAAAATATGCCCCGCTGTCATGGTATCAAAAGTTAACATGATACCTTCATCTACATGTTTTAATTGTACGGCGCCTTCAAGTAGCATAAAAATAGAATCCTGCTGACTAACATCAAAATAACTTTCACCTAAAATATACACAGGCTTGGCATAAGACTTTAATATCATCCCTTCATCTTCAGTAAAGTGCATGAAGGGCTGTAACTCATTCAGTGTTATTTTATCTGAGTGATCATAATAATAGCCTTGCTGAAGTTTGCTTTTAGCCAGCTCATAAGATTGATAATTAACCCCCAAAGAAGGTGTTCTCTTGAGTAAAGATACAATATTTTCAATATATTGCTTATTCTTATTCAAGGCTTTTAAAATCAAAATGTGCATCAAATGGTAATTTTTTTCTGGAAAAGCTGTGCACAAAGCTTTGTAGTATGACCGATCTAAATAAATAAAATGAACCGGGGTGAGTGAAATCACATTCACCATACTCGGCTGGTCATCAATCAAAGAAACCTCTCCAATATGTCCGCCCTCTTGAACAACCCCAATAGTTAAACTATCCCCTCCTGGGATTTTTTTCGTCACCTCTAAAGCACCCGACCTAAGAATAATTAACCCGCTAGAAGGAACTCCCTGCTGAATAAGTACCGTCTTAGCTGGGCGTACCATCTCTTTAAAGAGATGCCTAACTATTTGCCATTCCGGACGAGAAATTAACTGAATAACTGAGTTAAGCTGGTTAGATTCACTCATCATACCCCCTTTTAAATTCGAAGTTATAGATTAACACACCAGAACCCGAATAAAACCCATCAAAAGCCCGAAGTAAAAATCCATCATTTTCAAGTATTTTTTTCATAGTGACAATCATTTATAACCTATACTCTTCATGTATAGCATAGACTAATAAAGGAAAAAATACCTAATCTTATGCAAATAAATTCAACTATTTCAACATTAAAACCCCTAACATATCAACAAACAAACCACATCACCATTTTATGAAAAATCAACTCATTGACAAAATCAGGAATGTTTTCTACACTTTTACCATCCTGCCGGAGTAGCTCAGGGGTAGAGCAACTGATTCGTAATCAGTAGGTCGCGAGTTCAATTCCCGCCTCCGGCAGTCTTGTTAAGAACCTCTTGACCTACCTCAAGGGTACTGTTTGCTAAACCCACATATTCGTCCACCGATAAGGTTTCGGGTCTCCTTTGCCCATCAACCCCGTATAGGTCTGCTTTAAACCATGGCTTCAATGCATTATTAAGCGTTTTTCGTCGTTGTAAAAAAGCTTTTTTAACAATACACCTAAACCACTCTTCATTGTGGCATAGAATTTTTTCCTCTCTTGGAACCAGCTGAATGACCGCTGACTCAACCCTTGGGGGCGGCGTAAAACAACCCCTCGACACTTTGCATATCTTATTCATACTGTAGTAAAACTGACACACCACACTTAAGCCACCATAAACTTTCGTACCAGGGTGAGCCAACATACGATCAACCACATCTGCTTGCAACATCAACACCATATCGACAATGATATTTGATTGCTCCATACACCGATACAATAAAGGAGAGGTGATCTGATAGGGCAGATTGGATATCAACCGCAAACGCTTACCCAAGAATAGCTCATTCCAATCACACTTGAGAATATCTGCATGGATTAATTGAAAGCTAGGGTTATCACCATACCGGGTGTTTAACGAAGAAATTAAATCGCCATCAATCTCCACGGCGATTATTTGTTGTACTCTCGGGACTATATAAGCCGTTAATGCTCCCGCACCTGGCCCAATTTCAAGAACATGATCCTCAGGATGCAAATCTGCTGCATGAATGATTTTCTCCAAAATGGTGACTTCATGCAAGAAATGTTGGCCATATCTTTTTTTATGAGGCATTACTGATATGTTTAATATAAGTATGCTTTAATATGGATTGATACCATGGTTCGAAAAGAACTTTGAACTGACTATTATAGATCTGTCTTTGCGCTTCATTGTCAGTGATATCTTCTTGTTTGTTGATATTATTCAAACGCAACAAAATATAATTACTTGAACTTTTAATCGGATTGGATACTTGACCTATGGTTAACTTAACTAAAGACTTCTGTAATTGTGATGGAAAATCATTATACCCTCTCCAATCTAGCTGATTAATATCTACATCAGAAGGCCATGCTATGGACTCAGATTGTTTCCATCTCGCCTGAAGCCCTTCAACCTGATCTTTTGTATAAAGACGCGAAGGAATAATAACACTGGTCACAAGGTAACTATTTCTATCAAACTGATGCTCACGAATATAGGTTTTGATATCTTCAGATGAAACCTTAATACGATCATAAAACATTGATTGGTGTAGCTTAGACACGGTCATATCTTGTTTAAATTGTCTAAAATAGTCTTTATAATCAATTCTATTTCTAGTCAATTCTCTTTTAAACTGGCTTAACATTAACGACTTGCTTTTCAACGTTCTATCAATCCCTGCACGGGCCTCTTCATCAGAAACGGTCACCTTCAATCGCAGCGCCTCATTATATTGTACCAAATCTCCAACCATTTGTTCTAAAACGTGTTGATGAAGCTGATCCTCCGTATACCGCTCCAAAGCAGCAGCCGGCATTTCCATTTTCAAAACCTTTATTCTTTGAGCAAGATCATAGCGCGTAATCACAGAATCCTGAACATACACCAACGGTTTTGCAACATTATCAGCCAAACCAAAAGGACAAACCAACATAACTAACAATAATAAAATTTGAATCATACACTACCTACTTATGTAACCTAAACCATCTAAACGAACAAACAACTTAATGCTTGGATGAAACTTCCTTGATATACCTGGAGTTAATGCTAACGGTTTTTGATCAAGTTGTAAACCAAGATGCGTACAACAATCATGATATTTAATCTGAAAGCCCAACCCAAGCGTTGGTTGGTATTTAATATCGTGCTTGCTAGTCAGAGAAAAACTCCATTTGTCATTAAGTTCCCATTCAACCCTACCCATTAAAGCCTCTTTTTTAGAAAAAGTAAGGCTCTGATCTGTATCATGCTTCTCCAGGTGGTGTCTATCAACCAAGTAAAAAGCTTCCAAGCGTTTATTGGAATGAACTCGATAACCCACACTTATTAAAGCCCTATCTATTCTAGATTTCTTCCAATCCCACTCTGCATTAGACAGCAAATTCCAAGCATAATAATGATGTGTTAACTGCGTAATAAAAGGAGACAAATGCTGATGTGCATTCAAGTCTTCAACACAACTACCCCCCAAACAAACACGATGAAAATCCAAGGCATAACGCTGTTGAAAAAACGCTTTCCATGATTGATGTTGATTGGTTATGGTTTGAACATGAAACGACCCCATAACATCATTTTCATCAGCAATTCTATCTTCTCCAATAAACCTAGATAAATTGCCTTGATATTCAGAAACAACCGGGCGAAAAGAAGTATCAAACAAAGGGATATCTGATTGATCAACATAACGTGATCGCCGATAAGCCAAACTATACGAGGTATTAAATTCCTTTTGAAAATGATTCCAACCTAGCTCTAAGAGCATAGAGGGAACCACTCGATCTTTGTCCTCAAATAAAGCATTTTTTAAATGATAATGACTCAGATGCAGGCTGGTCTCTCCCAGCCAATACCCCTCATTAAATTTTTGAATCATGGTCAACGTAGGTTTTGCTGTGTATCTAAAACCACTAGGAAAATGCAGCCCACTCTGGCGGTCTACCTCATTAATAAAATAGATTGAACGCGCTTGAAACTTAAATTGCCAAGGTTTTTGCCCCCAGGGGGTATGGTAGCGAACATTCAACGCCGGCAGGTGTGAATAAGGATAATTCGTTAGTTTTTCATCAATGGGTTGTAGCGTCTGATACCCCAGAATACGAGCTCCCAAGGAAAAATTATGCTTGCGATATTCCATCGACCAAGTGTTCTTAATATGATGATCATCTTCAAACCCTGAGATCCAGCTAAAATCTCTTAACATATAATCATCACTGACATAACCTAAATGATACTGACTCGTAATATCTCGGTAGTTAAACTTTCCAAGGGCCATCATATACCAGCGAAACAGGTTAGTATCCTGCAAAACCTTCCTAGAGCGCTCTGTTGAACTTGCTATCTCAGGGGCATTCAACACACCTGTTCTGAACTTATCAAACTTTTTATCATGGAGAATCGCCCCCATCTTAACCTCACCCTTCATCGTTGAAAAAAGATACCTAAACAACTGATTAAAAGCTAGGCCTCGATGATAGTACATCATATTGTCTACCGTCATATCATAATTAGGAGCCAAATTAAAATAGTAAGGAGCCGTTACCACGGCGCCTCCCGAAGCATCGTAACCCACACGAGGAACCAGCCAACCACTTCTTCTGGTAGGTTTAAGCATAAAGTTAAGGTAAGGCACATAAAAAACGGGCATTGATTTCAAGTACAATCGACCCCCATACACAAAAACCTGATTAGAAGCGTGATCAATGACCATATCATTCGCCTTTAAATACCAGGTGGGGTTATCGGGGTTACAGGCACTGTAGACAACATCCACAAGCTTGGATTGATTCGCTTCTTGATCCAAGCTTGTTGCCTGCCCCCATAAATGAGTGAGCTTGTTTTGCTTTTTATGAATATCCATTCGATAAGCAACCCTCTCTAGTTCGAGTCTATGCCTACCCACTTCATACCACCCTTTTTGGGCATGCATGCTTTGCATCGGACGCACAAGATCGACCCCTTGATCCAAGTAGATTTTAATCAGCTTACCTGTCTTCTTATCTTGAATTAATCGGGCCTTGTGACTAAACAATGATTGATCCTTACTGAGAAGCTTTACTGGGCCCGCAAAATCGACTTTGTTTTTTTGCTGCCAGGTGGTTACCCCATGCGTACTTAATTGCCACTGACCCTCTCTTAACGAGTGTGTGCGGGTATCTAATTGGATAGGCTGAAACCTCCCTCCACAAACAAGAGTCTCATCTCCCCTCCACCCAAGGGAATGGGGTATTGTCGCCGCACTCGCAGAACTCACCCCAATTAATAGGTTGAGTAAAAACAACTGTAATGATAGCATGATCATTAAGTAAGATCCGTTAACTCATGAAACACGTTACCACATCACAGCTATCGGCGTTAAGGAAAAAATGGGTTGAAATTGAACTTAAGGCAAAAGTACAGTTTCAAGCCTTAAAAGGCGATGCCAGCACACGTCAATATTATCGTGTAAGCAAGGGCAATAATTCCTATATTCTGATGCTTTTAAACACTTCTTCTGAGCTAGAAAAGTGCATCACAACCAGCGACACCCTACTAAAGAACGACATACCTTGCCCAAAAACCCTTGCCTGCACCCGACAGCACCTGATGATTTTACAAGAAGATTTTGGTGATCAACGTTTGTTAGAAAGCCTTTCAAAAGACAATGTTCATCATTGGTACAGCCAAGCCGGTTTATTGCTAAAGCAAATACAATCAACTTCTCTGCACACACCTCCTTTAATGGATAATCAAGCCTTAATCGAAGAATGCAACCTTGCTTGGGACTGGTATTTTCAACACGATAAAAAACTCTCTGCCGACGAAACAGATTTCACCCAACCTAGAGATTGGCTGGTTAGTCAGATCACTCAACTCCCCTACGTACCGACCCATAAAGATTTTCATGCGGGCAATTTAATGATCCACAATAATACATTAAAAATCATTGACTACCAGGACTTATGCTTAGGGCCTTTGGGGTATGACTTGGTGTCACTGATCAAGGATTGTTACATTGATTGGCCTGAGGCTTCTCGTCAACAATGGATTGAATCTCACCACGCCCTGATTGACTGCCGTCTTTCATTATCAGAGTACCGCACTGCCATTCAACTATTAGGCTTACAGAGACACATAAAATGCCTGGGTATTTTTTCTCGACTAAAGCATGTCTATCAAAAACCTAATTACATGCAATTTATTCCAAGATTGCTTAATTATATTAAGGAAGCTGGTGAGAGCCTTGATCCATTAAGGCCCTGGCTAAAACTTATTCAGGAGCCTGAACTATGCAAGCCATGATCTTAGCTGCAGGCCTTGGGTCTCGGATGCGGCCATTAACCCATCATATGCCAAAACCTCTTGTTAAAGTTTTTGGAACATCGATGATTACTCGCCTAATTTCCCAATTACATCAGGCAGGAACCCATCAATTCTCAATTAATGTAGGGTATTTAGGGCAAGACATTATTCATCATGTTGAGGCTGTGCCGGAATTTTCATCTCTTACCTTCAACTGGTATCTAGAAGACCCTAAGCAGTTACTCGGTACTGTTAGACCTATTGCTCGTGCTTTAAATGACTTTAAAGATCATCCCTTTTGGTTGGTAAGCAGTGATATTGTTACAAACTTTAATTTCACCCCTCCATCAATGCAACATCTGGCTCATTTGTATTGCATTGAAACAGAGAGCAACCCTGATTTTAATTTAACCAACCAAGAGATATCCTCTACCCCCCCTAATGTATGCTTTAGTGGCATTGGTTATTTTCACCCTAGTTTTTTTCATAACGTGCCAGATAGTCCAATTAGCTTAGGAAAATGGGTTCATCTCCAACTTAACAAAGGCCCCATTCAGGGGGCATTACTTGCCTCATCACTTTGGTCAAATGTAGGCGATTTAGCGACACTCAAAAGCTTAAACAAAAACCCTGTAGATCGGCCTATCGACTTAAGATCGTAAAACAATAAGCTTGACTCAAGGTTTGCTTAGAAATATTTCAGACACCATCTTAGAACCCTAAACCATTGATTTAATCCCCACAAAACAAAAAGCCCACATAAAGCGGGCCTTTTGTAGATAGATGCTATGTTATTAGAAGTTAAGAGTAAACCCTACAACACCTACTTTAGCATTTTTAGGAACTTCATGAGTGTTAGCAGCGAAATCACCCACTTCAACTTTAAAGCCACCAAAGGAATGCTCTTGCAAAACAACATGCATAGTTAAGTCTTTCGTACACTTATGAGCTAAACGTACGCCTTGAATAGTAGCTTTTGAGTCATCATTTCTAAAATGTTTAGACGTTGAATACTCTCCACTCAAGCCTGTTTCTTTACCCATTAAGTCAAAAGTATAACCCAATTGGAAAGCGTTCATAACCGCAGCTTTTTCACCGTGTTTATCGGTAGGTTGATTAGCAGCGAAGTTATCAGCAATCCTGTTTAGGAACTGGTTAGGATCAAGCTTAGCGTAAGCAAAGGATCCGTCAAAGCCCTGGGCCTTGAAGGCGGCAGAAGCACCCAACCCTCTTAAATGATAACTACCATTAGTTCCAACAAAATCATTATGTGCACCATTGCGGTAGTAAGGTTCCCAAGCACGAGAGGTATACCCTGCCCTAAGGTCTAAATCAATACCGTTGACAGAACTTTTCCATGAACCTGAGAAACCAAGGCTATCATGTCGCGGGAATATAGGTGTAGTAGATCCTCCACCACCAACCGTTCTATCATCACTTTGAGATACATATTCAGCAGACAGACTTAGTCCATTGAAGTATTCTGCTGTGCTATAAAGCAAACGAAACTGATCATGATTTAATCCGTATGTACCAAAAGCCTCTCCAAGATGTTGACTTGCATTATTTGGATCATCATTACCTAGCTGAACTGAATACACATTACTCACATCACCTCGAGTATAGGATGTTGGTGAAAAGCTAGCTTTGGTAGATAAACTTGTTCCAGTAGGTGCTTTACCTATACTTAATTGACCAAACCTTCCTAGCTTATCTTTAACCACAATCTCTAAAACGCTGGTTTGTATCATTGTTTTGCATGAAGGGTGTTGGCTATAAGCAGAGTCTCTATTATTTCCATCTTGACTTGCAAGATGACAGTGATGATAGGCATTGTCTTGATTTCTGTAACTGAAGGCATTAAACCTTGAGATAAAACGAGCTCTTGCTGAAAGATCAAGGTTGCCAGAACAAGCTTTAGCAGAAACCTCAAGATGAGAAAGAGCATCATCAGAACCCATTTGACCTACCATTGAGTTTTTATACAATCGGCCTGTTTCACCATTATCAACCGTTCTAACTGCTCCATTAACCGACCCAGAAACACTGACGACTGTTGAGCAATCAGCCTTCGCTTTGGTATAAGCAGCTGCAGAAATTGTATCAACACCAAAAAGCCATGGTGCTACCAAAATAGCGGGACTGATCATCCCTGCCATTACTTTTTTATTCATTAAATCCTCCCAGAATTAATATCCATAAATAACAACACCAGGGTATAACACTCCGGAAAGAAAGTCGACAGTATTTTACTTAATATCAGAAGATAATAAAAAATACAGGTTGATAAATTGATAGACAAAAACTGACAACCTAACTTAGAATTCTATAAAAACAGCAAATTAACCTAGAATAACCTATTATAAATATAACAAAAAAGGATAAAAAAAACATGCATTACCCAGAAAGATCTCCAGAAACACTAAAAAAGATTACAGAGACTTTTAATTCTCTCAAAAGCAAAACCTACACTCACTGGGGATATCATGATGGAGAAAATCATCTCCCAGAAACAGCTCTCATGAAAGGACGTAATATTTCATCAACCTACCAAATAGAAAAGATCATCATCAAAGGATGGAATGAAGGACAAAAAACTTTCAATTTTTTAGATATTGGTGCTGGGTCATTTCAATGGGGAAAACGTATTTTCAATCACTTCAATAAAGAAAACTTTTTGCCTGATGACATGACTATAAACATCTACAGCATTCGTGCTGAAAAGAGTTCAGAGCTAGAACAAAGGGGAAAGACCCTTAACCATTTCCCTATGGGACAGAGCAATGCCGAAGTATTGGATGAGATTGAAGCGTTTAAAAACAAAGAATTTGATTTAATTGTATCATCATGGTGCTTTAGACATTTAGTTGATCCTGTAGGAACACTTCTTCGAGCTATTGATAAATTAAAACCTGGCGGATTATTAGCAACCGATGCTTTTTTTATGTCCTTTGGAGAATATATTGAATACACAATAGAAACCATTGATAATATCAACCTGTTATTACAATCCATCAACGTTACTTTTTTTAGGTATGGCATGACCCAAGTCAGAGGCTCCCTTCCAAGGCTAGTCATAAAAAAAACCGGCAAGGAGAAAGTACCCAAATCACTCAACTATGCATCATCACAACATCAAAAAGATCTTGACTGTTACTCTGAGCATATTCAAAAATTCACTATTTCAGATAACGACAAAACATGGGCCGAAGAAGATGAAATCAAAACAAGTTCAGCGCCTGTTTATACAACATCTGAATTAGGAAAAGATTTCTTCATGGAATATATCGATCCAAAAGAACTCATCTTATTTACTCGTAACCAATCAGATCGTAAACCCCATGAGGCAATGGCACGATTATTAGACCTAGACCCTAATATTGGAAATACATTATATGAAAACAGGGAGGATGAAAAATTTTTAAAGCAATTAGCTCATACACCCTCTCTTGTTAAAAAGCTCTTGGAACCTTTGCGCTTCATTTGGATCAAGCCACTGTTAGATAATCAAAAGATGCTTGTGGTACTGAAAGCTGTTATGAAACATATGACCAGTGAAGCAAAGGAGGAATTAAATAAAGTCATTCATCATACTATTGAGGCAGCAAAAAATAGAAGCCGTCTCAGATATACCGAAATTTTGACCCACCCATCAAACTTTCAATTCAAAATTAAAGAACAAAGAGAGGAGCTAGTTAAATTAAAACAAGAACTCAAACAATATAAGCAAGGTGTCCAAGATCATATTGATCAGTACCGGAGCAAAAAATCCAATTCAGCAATAGAAACCAAAAATAGCATCGATGCATTAACCCAGCAATATGATACAACACAAGAAAAGATAGGTTCAATAACATGAAAAATCACTAACGATGAAAAAGCCTATGAGAGGTATACAACGCTACTTGAATTATCCAAGATAAGTGACACATTAAACACCACACAAGAACATCGAAAAAGATTGTAAAACATGCTGATAAAAAATTAACAACCTGAGAATATATGTGACTAACTAGTATAATATAGATGATTAAAAATGATGATTGAACGAATATAAAAATAAACAACTAATGCAATTTTCAGAGCCAAATAAAAAAGCCCACATAGAGCGGGCTTTTTTACTAAAAACAGTTTAATTAAAACTTGTAGTAAGCTCCAACTATCCAGCTGTCAACATCTTTAGCTAGCGCATTAGTGCCGTGTTGAACAGTCTTGAACCCTTTGAAAGATGTTTGATGATAAACACCGTACAACTTAACAGGACCAAGATCATGAGCTAAACGAGCACCTTTGACGGTTGCTTCTGAATCATCGTTACGGAAGTTTTTAGAAGTAGCCATCTCTACGTTCATAGAAATTTTACCTAAATCCATAACATCAGCTGTGTAACCTAGCTCAAAAGCAGTTAAGGTAGCTGCTTTCCAACCATGTTTAGTGGTAATTTGATCAGCAGTGATAAGATTAGCAACAACTGTACTAGCACCAACATCTTGAGGATCTAGCTTAGAATAAGCAAATGAACCATCAAAACCTTGTACTTTAAATGCAGCAGAAGCACCTAAAGCATGCAAATGAACTGGGCTAGCGCCATCAGTATGAGTTAAAGTTAAACCATTAGCATCTCTTCGATAAGCTACATCGTGAGCACGTGAGGTATAACCAGCTCTTACGTCCAGATCAACACCACTCACTGATGTTTTAAAAGAACCTGAAAAGCCTAAGTTATCATGAGCAACATGTGTGCCAGCTCCACTATCAGATTGAGACACATACTCAGCAGAAAGAGTCAGCCCATCAACAAAAGTTGGTGCATTATACTGAATACGGTGTTTAGATCCATTTAGTTCATAGGCACCAAAAGTATTACCCGCAAGTTCAGTTGGGACCGCGCCGGTAACTCCACCTAAATTCACACCGGCGATGTTAGTAATATCCCCTCTGAAGTAACCTGTGTTAGCGAAGTTAGCTTTGGTTGACTCACCTGTACCGGTTGAAGATTTACCGATTCTAAACTCACCAAATGACTTATGCTTTAAACGCACATCAGCTGCACGTAAATAAACTTCATCATCCATACCTGTTGCAGTATCTGAAACGAAACGATTGTCTTCATCATGTCGCAAAAACGAGTTCAAACGAGATGACAATCTCAAGATACCTGTTAGTCCGAAACCACCTGAATGGCCACTTGCTACAGCTTGAAGATAAGAATCTTCAAAATCTGAGTAAGTTTGTCCTACCAACACGTTAGAATCCGTTCTCAAACCGAGATTGTTATCTACATGTCTTACAGCGGCGTTAACGGCCCCTGATATAGTAAAGGTAGGTTTTTTTGCAGCTTTGGTATAAGCTGCAGCTGAAGCTACATCAAGTCCGAAAAGACTTGGAGCAGCAAGCAGAGCAAGAGATAGACTTCCTGCCACAACTTTGTTATTTAACATTGAATCACTCCTAGTTTAAATTCAACTAACTCATCACACCATTCCCATGCAGCATGCGAGTTATCTTTAGATATAATCAACACACCAGAAGAAAATGTCAAACACATAATCTAACAAATGTTTAATTCCAATGTATATTAATCACTTAACCCATACTTTTCTGTTTTTTTGGCGTAAAATAATGATTTTCGCACACTTATTTTATATTTAACTTCTGATTTTTTATCTAAAAAAAAATTATATTTAAGGCTTATTATTAGTCATTTAGAACATCAATTTCATCCAAAATAGCCCCACAGGCTTCACCCCATCTCTTTTTCAAATATTTAATCCCTTTGAGTCAAATTCTCCAACTACCCCTCACAACAGTCAGCACACAACCCTAACAAAACCACACAATGCTGCTTCAACTGAAAACCAAATTTAGCCGCAATTGATTCTTGTTGTTTAAGTAACGATTCATCACTGAACTCTTTCACACACCCACAATCAACACACACCAAATGATCATGATCATTGCCATCATTAAACTCATAAACGCTAATGCCTGCCTCAAATTGATTACGACTCACAATGTTTGACTGCTCAAAATGAGAAAGAACTCTATACACGGTTGCTAAAGAAATCTTCTCTCCCTTAGCAGCAATCTCTGAATGAATATCTTCAGCACTCAAATGACGCTTTGAAGACCCCTTCAAAACCTCAAGAACCTTAACCCTAGGCAACGTAACCTTAAGCCCCCTATCCCTAAGAGCAACTTCTCTATTCATACCTTCCCTCCTTTATTGTTCAACCTTGAACGAATGCGTCGGGCCTCTTTCACATCTATTCTTATCGGCGAATGTAACTCAACCCTATCACCATCCTGAACAATATAATCCCCAGTAACCTTAGAACCATAACAAGAAATCATACACCCTCCAAGGTCTAACTTAATCTTATCACACAGCTTCGCCACAGAAATACCCGGACAAACAAAACAGTCTTGATACATGAAATCAGATTGATCCCACCAACAAACCCTCACTTTAAGGGGATCCATACAACCTCTCTGCTCGAGCACAAAACACATCAACAACCTTCTCAAAAGCTTTGTTCAAAGGGCGCGATAAAATGCTCTCTAGACCCGCGATCAATTGATACTCAAACTCCAAAACAACTTGACAAGAATGGGCATCAATAGCTTGAAAGGTCCACTGCCCTTTTAGCATAGAAAAAGGCCCTTCCTCCAATTCAACAACAATGCGTTGATAAGGAAAACACTGATTTTTAGTAACAACCTTCTGCTGCAGCCCTTGATAAGAAAAAACCAAAAAACCTACTTTATCCCCCGCACCATTATCTTTTAGAATACCCGAACGCTCACACCCAGGTATAAACTCGCTGTAATGATCAACATCATCAACCAATTCATATAATTGCTGTGCACTATGCATTAAAATAACTTCACGTCTAACTTGAGGCATGTTATGCTCTATTCATTGCCCTACTATAGCGAAATATTATGCAAAATTCAAAAGAATCCAGCATTACCGAAAACCGAAAAGCTCGGCATGATTATGAGATCATCAAATACTTTGAAGCTGGCCTAGCCCTCGAAGGATGGGAAATTAAAAGCCTCCGAGCTCACCGAGTCCAACTCAAAGACAGTTACGCTGTGTGTAAAAAAAATGAAATTTGGCTATTAAATTCTCACATCAGCCCGCTCAGTTCAGCCAGCACTCACATCCACCCCGAGCCTTATCGATCAAGGAAGCTATTGCTTAAAAGAAAAGAAATCAATGAGCTTATCGGAGCAGTGCAACGAAAAGGCCTCAGCATTATTCCTCTAAAGTTATATTGGAATCGTTCTTATGTTAAATTATCATTGGCTTTATGCCGTGGTAAAAAAGCACACGACAAACGTCAAGCAACCGCAGACCGTGACTGGAAACGCCAACAGGAGAGATTGAGAAAACATGGACATTAAACCTAACAGCCATTCATTACAAATAACCCTTACATTCATCTGCTTTCTCTTGCTGCTTTTTAGCTTTCATGGCCTAGGGTCTACCATTTATCCCCTCGTCATTTCTTGGATCCTAGCCTACATGTTTCACCCCATCCTTTCTTATATTCGCAAATTTCTACCCGCTCCTGTTGGAGCTCTGATCATCAGCGCTCTCTTAACACTGCTTTTAGGCACTTTAATCTTTACAGCTATTCCTCTTCTCATCCAAGAACTCAACGCATTCTTACATCAACTTCCTAACAACATTGAAAGTGCCTCTCGCTTTCTTGACAAATTCCTACAATCTCACAACCTAGAATCTAAATGGGTTCATGATTTTCTCATTGGCAAGGTATCATCAATGGTTAAAAGCATGAACATTAGCTCTATCACCATCATTAGCCAAGTTGCCACCACAGCTGCCGCACATATTATGGAAGCATTGACCATGCTCATCAATATATTCCTAATTCCAATCTTTTTCTTCTATTGGTCTATACAAAACCTAGGCTCTGAAAATATACTGATCATTTTTCCTACAACCTGGAAAAAACACGCCCACTATATTCTCAAGCAATCCAACCTTATTCTATCCGGTTATCTAAGGGGTCAAAGCGCTGTCATCCTAACATTAATGGCTCTTTACTCTTCTGTATTGTATCTATTAGACGTTCATTTTGGTGTATTAATAGGCATCATCACAGGCTTTCTACAGATCATTCCCTACGTAGGGTTTTGCATTGGACTAACCTCTGCCATCATCATGGGGATCGCAACCGAAACAACCTGGCTTATGGTCTCAAAGATAGCCATCTGTTACTTGGTGATTACCAATTTTGAAGGGTTCATCCTCACACCCCTATTGGTAGGAAATAGACTGGGTCTTAATACCTTGGTTACCTTACTAGCCATCATTATTGCTAGTCATTACCTGGGCATTGTAGGTATTATTTTAGCCATCCCAGTTACCGCGTGGATCCACATGTGCTTAACCTACCTCTTCAACCAAGCTAAAATTAGCCCGGTGGCCAAGACATCCCACGCCCACCCATAAGATGAAGGTGCAAATGAAAAACACTTTGCCCTGCTTCAGGCCCATTATTGATCACACACCTGTAATCACTTAGCCCCTCTTCTTTTGCAATTTTATTCGCCACCAAAAACAAATGGCCAAGCAAGGCCTGATGATCCTCACCCGCATCACTAAGCTTAACCAACGGGTCTCTTGGAATAATCAAACAGTGGGTAGGCGCCACAGGGTTAATATCCCTAATCACCACACAAAACTCATCCTCATGGATAAAATCTGCTGAAATCTCCCCTGAAATCATCTTTCCAAAAATAGTATCTGTCATAACAACTCCTTTTTCAAAGACTCAACTTCCTCTTCACTCAAAGACCTTGCCTGCTCAACCAGCATAACAGGAACCCCTTTGCGAATAGGGTAAGCTAAAGCGCTAACGAAACACACCAATTCCTGGGCATCTTTATTTAAAACCAAACGTGCACCAGTTTTGGGGCAGACCAATACTTGCAACAACTCTATTTCAATCATGCCATCATACTAACGGAAAAAAGATAAAAAAACCAGAGACACTATAATCAACACCTCTAATTGATAGAAAATATAAAACATGATAATGTTGATACCATGAACACTAGAACCCAAGAACAAACACTGGTCATATCACCCTCAAAAACAATAAAACCGAGCTTAAAACCATCCCTGCCTGCCAACAAGTCCGAACAACTAAGAGCCTTGCTTTTTGCCCTCATGGCTCAAGGCTCATCAACCATTCAGCACGTGTCCCACACCCAAGATGTGGCAACCTTTTTATCCTTTTGTGATAACTGCAAAATCAGGTACTCCTGGAGCACCCCCTCAACCCTCACCATCGAAGGCACTTGCGGACTCATACCCACCGCAAAAGAAATCATTAATATTGGGAACTCGGGAATATTATTAAGGTTTTTAACCCCACTTATGGCACTTAACTCTAGGCCAACATCCTTCATGGGCGATGAATCTATGGCCTGTTTACGACCCATGAATCAACAAATAGAAGCATTAAGTCAACTCGGGAGCCAAACACACTATCATCAACAACCTGGACACACGCCGTTTAGCATCCAAGGCCCCCTGACTCAGGGCCACTGTCATCTGCGTGCAACGGATTCTCAATACCTATCTGGGTTAATATACGCCGCCTGCTTTCGCAACACGACAACCACCTTCACCCTATCGAACTTATGCGAACATTCGTACGTCCAACTGACTTTAGACTGGCTAACCAAACTAGGCATTCACTATACGTTACACCCCTGGTCTTCATTAACCATTCATGGCCGGCCCCCTATCCATGGATTTAACCATAGCTTACCTTATGATTTAGGCTCTGCACTTTTTCTCATGACCTACACCCTCCTTCATCAACAAGCATTGAAGCTTCCCAACGTCCTACCCCACCCAGAAGAAAACGTCCTTCAACATTTACAACGAATGGGGGCTCAACTGAACATCCAACCCCAAAGCCTTTGCCTTCTACCCAGCCCCCCTCTACAAGGCATCCGTGCCAACCTTAACAATGACATAGATTCATTAACCTCCCTAGCGGTATTAGCTACCCAAGCATCCTCCCCTTCCTTTTTCACTGGCATCAAAAGTGCCGAATACAAAGAATGTAACCGCCCTGAAAAACTAGTCGAAGAGTTGACTAAGATGCAGGCAAAAATAACCTACACAAATAACACTTTAACCATTTATCCTTCTCAACTAAGAGGAGCTAACCTCAATGGCCATAAAGATCATCGCATGGTTATGGCACTGTTTCTTGCTGCCTCCATTGCTGAGGGTTCTAGCACAATAAACAACACTTCCTGGGTGAATAAATCATACCCAAATTTTTTCACTGACATTAAAAAACTTGGAGGCATCTGGTGGCCATTGTCTTCATAGGGTTTCAACAATCTGGCAAAACAACACTGGGGAGATACCTTGCCAACAAAACCCAACAAAGTTTCATTGATTTGGATGAACACATTGTCAATCACTCACCTTATCACTCCATTCAAGAGGCCTACCTTAAACTTGGAGAAGAACAATTTAGAGAGCATGAACACCAAAGCCTACGATACGCACAACAGCATGACCTAGCTATTATAGCAACCGGGGGCGGGTCCATCACAACTCATAAAAACCAAAAACTAATCAAAGAAATAGGAGGTGTTATTTATTTAAAATGGAGCTTTGATCAACTGCAAAATAAAATCGTCAAACCGGCTTATCTAAAGACCCCCTCACTAGAGACTTGTTTTAATGAAAGAGTTCCCCTCTATGAAGATTTAGCCGAGACCACACTTCATCTTGACAACCATTCATCGATCGTTTCGGTTGCAAGCCTCATTCTTAACCATCATCTTCAACACATTATCTCACCTAATGATTAAGGAAACTTGTAATTTTTCTACTTACTATGGTATAGATAAGTTGTTTAATAAAGAGACCACCCATGTCAGCAAATAATACATTTGGCAGTCATTTTAGATTAACCACCTTCGGAGAGTCTCATGGAACCTGCATTGGGGGAATCATTGACGGGTGCCCAGCAGGCTTCACCCTTGACCTTAACCTGATTCAAAAAACCCTAACAAGAAGGCGACCTGGACAATTTAAAGGCACCACACAACGAAAAGAAACGGATCAAGTTCAATGGTTATCTGGACTTAAAGATTCGGTAACCACGGGAACACCCATTGCCTTTAATATTCTCAATGAAGGACAGAACACACAAGATTATTCCAAAATAAATAAAGTTTTTAGACCTGGCCACGCTCAATATACTTACCAAAAAAAATACGGCACTGTGATGACTGAAGGAGGAGGTCGCTCTTCAGGAAGAGAAACAGCCATTCGGGTGGCTGCTGGAGCAATTGCTAAACAAATGCTAGCCGCACTAGGAACCACGGTTTCTGCACACGTTCACCAATGCGGAGACATTTACTGTGATGACTCATGGTTGACACAGCCCTACCCTGATTTAGGTGATACCTTTCCCTGCCCAGACCCTACCATTTCATCTACCATGCAAAATTTCTTAGAGGATCTGCAAGCATCAGGAGATTCTTGCGGAGGATTGGTGGCTTTTCAAATTCACTCATCACCGATAGGTCTAGGAGACCCCATTTATCAAAAACTAGAAGCTCAACTGGCTCATGCTATGTTAAGCATCCCAGCAACTAAAGGTTTTGAAATAGGTCAAGGGTTTAATTCAGCCACCATGAAAGGGTCTGATCACAATGATGAAATGAATCCTGAGAATATCTTTTCAAGCAATCAAGCTGGCGGGATTCTTGGAGGAATCTCCAATGGCCAGTGCATCTATGGAAAAGTAGCGTTCAAACCCACCTCCTCAATCCAAAAAACCCAAAAAACCATGACCTTTGACCATCAACCCACCACATTAAATCTATCCAATAAACGTCATGACCCATGCATTGCCATCAGAGGGTCTGTTGTTGTTGAAGCGATGTGTGCATTAGTCTTGATGGACCGTTTACTTGCCAACCAGTCGACCCAATGGAACCATATTCTTTCATCCCCCACTTTAATGACTCAAGATTAATTGAGGCATTAACTCAACACCACCATATCGCCATTGTTTGTGATCATAAGGTTGCCAGCCTTTATGGTTATACACTGCAGCAACATTTACAGGACCACGTAAAAGTATCTTTGATCCTTCACGATCAAGGTGAGCATGCAAAAACTCGTGAAACTAAAGCCAACATAGAAGATCAACTAGCCCTTCTTAAGATTAAGAAAAAAGATGCCATTGTTGCTCTAGGAGGTGGCATGACATTAGATTTAGCAGGGTTTACTGCTGCCACTTATTTAAGAGGCCTTGCCACCTATTATATTCCAACCACTCTATTGGCTTGTGTCGATGCCTGCTTAGGAGGAAAAGTCGCCATCAACACCTCTTTTGGCAAAAATACTATTGGTACCTTTCACTCCGCCAAGGCTATCTTTATCCCTACTTTCACATTCAAAACCCTGGATAAAAAAGAAATGATTAACGGGTATATGGAAGCCATCAAAACACACGCCCTTCATTTACCTCCCCCCAAACCCAATTGCCCACCATGGTCTAAAAGCTCTTATAAAGAAATAATAAGTGACTGTTTAAAAATAAAAAGATATTTTGTAAGTAAAGACCCCTTTGATCAAAATCATAGAAAGCTACTCAATTTTGGACACACCCTCGGACACGCCCTTGAAAAGGCCTCTAATCACACCCTTGACCACGGAATGGCCGTAGGCTATGGCATGATTCTTGAAGCTTTTATTTTACATCAATTAGAACTTTGCGATAAACAGTTACCCTCTTTACTTCGCTCAATCACCACTTATTACCAACTGCCTGTGAACACTTCCTTACCGTCAGCCGAACAACTGCTTAAATACTGCCTTTATGACAAAAAAAATTCTGAAGATATTGAACTGGTATGCTTACCAAGCTGGGGGCAACCTCATCCCAATAAAATAACCCAACCGATTCCCCAAGATAAGTTCCTTGATCTTTTACAACAAGCCCTAGAAAATTTGAAGGATAGTCATGTTAGTTGCAACAATTCATTCTAAAAATGAACTTTATGATCAAAATATTTGGAACAAAGCTGATCTACTAGAGCTTCGATTAGATCGGCTCAACATGAGCACCCATGACCTCAAGCTTTGGCGAAAGTCTCACGATAAACCCATTTTATTGACCGACCCTACCAGCTCAAAGGAAGATCTTATACCCTGGTTAGAACTTAAACCTGAGTGGATAGACATTCCTTTTCATTGGGGGGATGATGCTGTGATTCATGGTAGTCAATATGCTAAGATTGTTCGATCCTTGCACTTAGAATCTCATGACTATTCTCAGCTAACACCACAACAAATATTTCATGAAAAAGCTTCTCATGTTAAATATGTTTTTCCTGAGGGAACAGCACTGGATGGCTTAAAAGCACTGGCTCTGCAACAACAGTTTTCCAAGAGTAATATCACCCTATTTTGCCAAGGCAACTTAGCCCAAGGGTCGAGATTTTTAGCACCCCACTGGGGCGGCTGGGAATATACTTATGTCCATCATCCTTTAGCCAAGGGCCAGCGCTCTCTGGAGGAAGCCTACCCACAACGAAACAGCCTTTATCGATATGCTATCGTCGGTCACTCAATTGATCATAGCCTAAGCCCAGCTTTCCATAATCAACTTTTTCAAGAACAACAACACCCAGGCACCTATATTAAACTAGACATTGCTCCCCATGAATTTGAAGAAGCCATGACACTCATTCAACAACTTAAATTTCATGGACTCAGCATCACTAGCCCCTATAAATTTAACATCACAAGTCACCTTCACCAAGCCAACCAAGACTCCGTAAATACCGTAGTATTAAAAAAAGATAACTATGTAGGCTACAATACTGACGGGATAGGCTGCATGAATATCCTTAAGTCTCAACCCATCAAATGCCTTGGTATTGTCGGTCTTGGAGGCACAGGCATTGCCATCGCCAAGGCTGCCAAACAGCATCAACTAAAAACTATTTTATGTAATCGTTCCAACGACACAACCCAAGACATTGCTAGTCACTTAAATAACCCCTGGGTTAAGTGGGAAAATATCGATCAATTGATGGCGTGTGATATGATACTTGTATGCCTACCTAGGCAGGTAACAGTTCCTAAGATTATTCACAATCACCCCAACTTTCATACTGTTAATTATCAAACCAACGATTCTGTTGATTGTTTTGGAAAAAAACTTTTTTATTCTCAAGCCAGGCTACAGAATCAGCTTTGGGTTAATCATCGTCAACAAACCCTGAACTAAAACAACCCTCACCCAAGAACCTTGGTCACTCTGCACCGAAATGAAAAACAACAATAAATAAATAAAAAACAAAAATTTAGTTGAAAAATAGCATCATTAACTATATACTTAAACAATGCTTTTTCATAACAATTTAAAAAATATCAACCCAAATATTTGGGGAATAACAGCTTGCCTGTTTTGGTCATTAAGTCCCTCATGGGTCTGCAACCTCAACGAACTACCCCCTTTTGAAACCATCTTCTTTATGTATCTAATAAGCTTCACTCTCATTGCCTACAAAAATTATAAAAAACCCATATGGCCCTCCTTAAAAACCATCCCCAAGCACCTTGCCTTGATTGGTGTTGTAGGCATTTGTGGAAATGATATGTTGTATATTCTTTCACTCAAAATCATTGCCCCTGAACATGCAGAGCTTATCGCCTATTTATGGCCCATATTTTCATTAATAGGCATGTCTTTTTTTGGCAAAATCCAACCTAAATTCCATCATGCTTTGGGTATGTTACTAGCCCTTTCCGGCATCGGTATCTTAAGCTTGCAAGACACTCCTTCCATGCAACTTTATCACTTTAATGTAGGCTATCTGGTTGCTATTCTCGGAGCAATCGTTTGGTCTGTTTACAATGTTTTTGCAAAAATTAATAACAGCATACCCGAAACCATCTTCATCCTTATTTTTGGTTCAGGCCTTATCATGAGCCTGCTTACCCACCTTTATTTTGAGTCATTTATCCTTCCTAGCCTTTCTCAACTGTTCTCAATTAGCCTGATGGGCCTAACAACTCATTTCTTAGCCTATACATTTTGGGACTACAGCATCAAACATGGTAACTTCATTTTCCTTCATTCATTCGCTTACTTAAACCCGCTGATTTCGATTTCATTTTTAATTCTATTTGGGTATACCCAAGCAACGATCCTATTATGGTCAGCTGCAATTCTTATTTGCCTAGGTTGTTTCATCATCAATAACCCCTTCAATCCGCTTAGGTATCTTGTTAAGAAACTCAATCTATTCCCCCTGGTAACCGTATAGATAAGATTAGTTATCAACTCAATATTATCTAAACAATCAATCATTCAACACAATGCATATAAAATAATCTATAATGTTATGAGTACTTTACTTAAAAGGAGAACATCATGCCAAAACGAGTTAGATTTAATATACCAGATGATTTGAAACACTTAACATCTCTGAATAAAGCTATTGAGAATATATTAAAGCTTGAACAATCTAGAGAAAACATTTCCAAGTTAACAACAAAACTTAGTCAAATCTCCTCAAAAGAATTAAGTGAAACTGAAAAAATCAAGTCTTTGGATGAGATGTCTCAAGCATTATTACAAGAGAATCTATACGATACTGACGTAATCACTCAAGAAATGATAACATTAAAAGAAAACCTCTTTATCTTAGGGGAATTAAAAAGCATTACTCATTCAGAGGCAATGAATACACTCAAGACAAAGCTCCAAGATAAAGCTCAACAACATAAATCCTGGCTGTCGCAAGATAAAGACCCATTGGTTACAGCTGAAGGCATGGCCCTGATGGCATTTCTAAAACCCGCCTTGAAAAAACTTGAAAAATTGGGCATATATTCAGATAAAACTCATACCTTAAAAAAACTTAAAACAGCAATAGAAGCCTTTACTCATAACACAACTAGTTTTAATAAAGAAAACAAGCAACGAGTCAAGTATAAAAAAGATAAACAGAGCAAGGCTGAGTATTTATCAAGCTCAATGAATAATTTATTTGAAGTAATAGATCAAGGCCTGCCCTATGAAATAAACACCCTATGCTTTAAACTTCAGGACCTATTAAAAAGAGAAAAAATTATAAAATATAATAAAATAAGCTCAATAAAAGATAACGCGAACAAAGACCTTAACAAAAGCCTCCCGCTCATTCAACAACATCGTTCATCACCTCAAGGAACTCGTGATAAAAGAGTTTCTCTATCCTATAAAGTTCTCAACGCTCCCAAGCAATTTGATAGTTTTAGAAAGACTGAATTAAAAACTTTTCACCAAGAAATAAAAGGCATCCTAGCTAAAAGCCCCCAAAATTTGTCAAAAAGGGTCAAAAATAAGTTAAAGACATCCAAAACTTCCTCCCCATCCAAAACCCAAAATCCTCACAAGCCAACGCTTAAAAAAGCAAGTTAAGATACCCAGAAGCATTGATGTATCTTATGTTTATTGGGGACTGCCATAATAGTTAGCTTGTTTATCTCCAGGCATACTCAAAAAGATCAAAAATCCTATCCAAAAAGGGCTATAAAATAGAATATAACTTAAGGAATTTATCAAATCATTCTGATAAAAAAACAACAAGGCAATTAAGCTTAACAAGTACACCCCAACCACCCAAAATCCAGAACGATTGATATCATGTAATCTTCTGACCATCAAACTCAAACCACACAAAGACACCAACAACCCAAAACAAGCTGACAAAATAATCACTGAAATCACGAGGTAATAATAAACATATAAAAATGATTTAGAAACACCCATAGAAGTTGCTAAATAAGAATAAGAAACCAACAAAGTAAAGCTAAATAAAAATATCAAAATGGTGACTAGATTAAAAACCCAAAATTCCGTTCGATTAGCTCGCCCACTATAATAACAGCACCGCTTAATCGACAAACAAATAGACTCTTTAACTCCCACAAGGTTCTCCAAATTCTGTTTCAAGGATTAACTTTATTATTTAAATAAAAGTTTAATTTTTTTATATTAAGACAACCTTAAATTAATTTACTTAAATGGCATTATTCTTCATATTAATTCATGAAAGATTTAGTTTTCTAAGGCCCCATCGATCCCCTTAATTAAGATTATCCAACGATCGATCTTGACCAGAACATACACAAACTGCTTTTACCTTCTAGCCTGTCTAAACAGATTCAAAAAATATTAGAACACTTCACCAAAACAAGCGAACATTGCGATAACAGAATCAATACTATCTTAAAAAATGCGTTCAATTATTTTAGAAAGATAAAGTCCCATTGCAAAACCTGAATAAGAAATGAGTAAAGTGAAAGGAAATAAAAGTTAAAAACAGTCCATCGATTAACAATTCAAACTTCAGGTTTTGATAAAATCAATCTATTTAGATAGCCTTTCGTCTAACACCTATCCATTACAATGTAACTCTCCTCAACCTAAGCGCATTGATAATCACTGAAACAGAACTCAAGACCATAGCTAAACTTGCAAGAACGGGGTTTAATAACCAGCCCCACAAAGGGTATAACACCCCTGCTGCAATGGGAATCGCAACAACATTGTAGGCAAAAGCAAAAAACAAATTTTGTCGTATATTTCTCATGGTAAATTGACTTAACCTACGTGCTCTCACCAACGCTCGCAAATCACCTTTTATTAGCGTAACTTGTGCACTTTGCATGGCAACATCTGTGCCAGTTCCCATGGCTACCCCAACATTGGCTGCAGTCAAGGCTAAAGCATCGTTAATACCATCACCTGCCATGGCAACCTTCAACTTCTGCTGTTGAAAACGTAAGATTTCTTCATGTTTATGCTCTGGCAAAACTCCTGCTTTAATTTCATCGATATTAAGTTGCTTAGCAACGGCCCTAGCTGTTTTAATATTATCTCCCGTCAACATCACCAACCTAAGACCTAAGGCTCTAAGATCATGAAGCGCCTGTGGAGTTTCTTTTTTAATCGGATCTGCCAAACCAATAAACCCAACCAAATCATCACCTATAGCAATAAACATAATGGTTTCTCCTTGGTCTCGATGCACTGAACTTTCCTCTATAAGTGGCTGGCTATCAATGCCTAAAGACTGCATCAGTTTCTCATTTCCAAGCGCAATGCGTTTCCCCTTAATCACACCGGTAACCCCAGTTCCTGTATGCGATAAAAACTCATCAACTTTGACCCCTCGCAACCCTTTATCTTGAGCTGCATTAACAACCGCAGCAGCCAAAGGGTGTTCACTTTGTTTTTCCAAACTTGCAACCCATTGCAACACTTCATCTCTATCGTAACTCTTGGAAATATGCATAGATGTCAAGGTTGGTTTCCCTTCAGTTAACGTACCTGTTTTGTCCACCACCAAAAGATCAACTTTCTCTAGCAAATCTAGACTTTCAGCATCTTTTATCAACACACCCGCCTTAGCCCCCCTTCCTGTAGCAACCATGATGGACATAGGCGTTGCCAGACCTAGTGCACATGGGCAAGCAATAATCAAGACTGCCACAGCATTAATCAGTGCCATAGAAACACGAGGTTCTGGGCCCCACAACCCCCAAACCATAGCAGTCATAACAGCCACAACAATCACAATCGGAACAAAGTACCCTGCTACAACATCAGCCATTTTTTGGATGGGTGCACGGCTGTGTTGCGCTTTTGAAACCCTATCAATCATATGTGCCAACACCGTATCATTCCCGACATGTTCAGCAACCATGATCAGGCTTCCTGTTTGATTCAACGTTGACCCAATCACCTTATCATTCACTGTTTTTAAGACTGGCAATGCCTCACCACTCATCATAGATTCATCAACCGTGCTCGAACCTTCAACAATCACACCATCTACTGGGATAGATTCCCCAGGACGAATACGTAAGCGATCACCCTCTTGTACCGCATGTAAACTCACCTTTTCTTCGCTCCCATCTTCTTGAATTTTATGAGCTGTTTTGGGTGATAAATTCAGTAACGAACGAATGGCTGAAGTGGTCTGGGAACGCGCGCGTAATTCCATAATCTGGCCCAATAGCACCAAAGTAATAATAACGGCTGCAGCTTCAAAATAGACAGGAACCAAACCATTTTCCATACGCATATTCGCCGGAAAACTCCCGGGAATAACCGCAGCTAAAAGACTGTACCCATAAGCAATCGTAGTGCTCAAAACCACCAAAGTAAACATGTTCAACTGAGCGGTTACTAACGATGCCCATGCACGCTGAAAAAAAGGTCGTGCTGCCCACAGCATGACCGGTGTTGCAAGAGCAAATTGCAACCACAACGACTGCCCAGCTGAAAGCATTTCCTCCACTGGTTTTCCTGGCAAATGATCTAGCATAACCAACAATAAAACAGGCCCTGAAAAAAGAGCACTAACCCAAAAACGTTGAGTCATCTCCTTCAGTTCAGTTGTATCTTCTTCAGCAACCACCCCTTTCGGATCCAAAGCCATGCCACATTTAGAACAACTGCCTCGATGATTTTGCTCAATTTCAGGGTGCATGGGACAAGTATAAGTGATCGCATCAGATGGAGTGGGATTTTGCTCGCTGCCCTTTAAATGCCCATTCATCGCCGCATGATGACAGTTCTCTTTGTGATGTTTATCCATTATTCGTCCTCCAAATTGACCCTTGATTTTCCACTATTATTGATTAATTCTCTAAGACCCATTTTCGATAGAACTGATTAAAATTATCCAAAGATTTACCTAATTTTAAACGTTCAGTGTAGTGCTGCCAATCAACTAACTCAATGGGTTGATCTTGCCATGAACAGGCAAAAACAGCTTTGGTTCTTTGCCCTGTTTCCGGGTCTAACTGCCACTGAACACATTGAGCACAAATCCCTTTTAACATACATTGCATAGGCCCATGAACTGATGCTTTAATTTCACAGTTAGGAGCAAGGCATGATCGTAATCTTTTTTGTTGTTGACCTAGAAGTTTGATGGTTTCTCCATAAGCACATAAATAGACATACGCAACAGTGCGAAAAATATCTTTTTGAGACACGACTAATAAGGCATCCTCAACGCTGTTAGTTATGACTACTTCCTTAACAAAAGGTTCTAAGATATCCAGAACACCTTGGTTTAAACTTTCTGTAGAAACAACGTAAACCTCATGCTTTGCATCATGCATACATTGGGCAAGGTGCATGACTTTATGAACCGAGAAAGCATCCACCATAAGTAAAATTTTACCCGGGGTTTGAGGAATCTTAAAGCGAACCCCTGTAGGTCCCATCACAGCTAACTTGCTGCCTTCCTCCCAAAATTTAACCGCTTGTTCTGCCGCTGAGACTTGCGGAACAACAAAGACCATTTCTTGAGCTTCTTCATCAACATTCAACACCCAAACACTTAATGACTCAAAAGATCTACCCTGTGGAGCATCAAATTCAAAAGGTTGTATGCGATAAAACTGTCCTGGTAAAAAATTATGCTTGGCATGCGGTATTTTACAACGCAAACTACGCAAATTATCAACAAAAGGTTGATTAGCAATTAAAACAATATTAAACATATCATCCAATTGAGTTAAAAGACCTTGTGTCTCATGTGAAGTTTGTCTAGGTAAAGAGGCAACGATATCTAAATAATGATTTTTAGCCGAGGCGATAGCTTTCACCACACTGCCATGATAAACAGCATGCGCATCGCCTAAAAAGCTTACCTTAAAACCCTTCTTACTATAATTAGTAAAGACCCCAACCGGCCCCTGTTTACAATGGTCAACATCCACCATGGTCGTTAACGTATTATCTTGACATACATGCGGCAGGTAATACCCATTTTGCTTGATAAAAGTTCCCTGGTGCTCAAACGAATAAGCCACATTGGGCTTCGCTCCTGTGGCCACTAAAACTGTAGAAGCCTTGATATTTTTTTCAACCCCCTGATGATTGACCACTTGTAAGGCTGCAACCTCGCCAAATTCATTGAGTTCAAGAGCTTTAGGTGAATGATTTTCTAGATAATTAACCCCCTCTTTTAAGGCTTCTTCCAATTCTTCTGGATTCAAGCGATAAGCAGGAGATTCTTGAAGGCGTCGACGATAAACAATCGTTACACCACCCCATGAATCGATGCAGTCCTGAATAGATTCACCTGACCCCTCACTTTGACAAATACGATGACCGTGTTCAACCCAAGTCTTAATCTGTCGACGATCCTTTTCATCAAACTGAGCCCAAAAGTTCTTTTCTTTCTCAGGCATGTCCATGGACTGATAACGGCGGTATACTCTTTTTACCATCTCTACATAATAAGCCTGAACCTCTGTTGCTGCATCAACACCTGTTAACCCCCCTCCAATCACTACTGCAGGCAAATTCACCTGAAGTGGGATCATGCTGTCAGATCTAACCGCCCCTGTAAGCTGAAGATTCATAAGAAAATCATTAGCCTGCATCATACCAGGCGCCATAGAACCCGGAATATTGATAGCATTAGGCAACCCTGCGCCCACCGCTAAAGACAAATGATCAAATCCCATCTTCTGAATGCTTTCAACAGTAACAGTCCCTCCAAACCTAACGCCTCCATAAACTCGAAAACGATCCCAACGAAGTAGGCCCAGATAAATTAATGTTAGAAAGTTCTTATCCCATCTTGCCGTGATACCATATTCAGCAACGCCTCCAAAACCAACAATGCTTCGTTGATCTAAATCCTTCCATAACTGTTGATAATCTTGAATAGGTTCATCTACCCATTGTTGAGGTAAAGGCTCTACTTTAAGGCCATCCATACCGACAACACTGCACCCTTCCATTAATAAATAATACGCCAAAGTAAACCCTGCTGGTCCCATTCCCATAACACAAACATTCTTATCTATTTTAGGTTTTGGTTTAGGTTGAGACAGTCTTAATGGCAACCACCTCATCAGTAATGCATAGATTTCAACCCCCCAAGGCAATGCCAATACATCCGTTAGCACCTTGGTTTCAACTTGAGGAATATTCACAGGGTCTTGTTTTTGATAAATACAAGACTTCATACAATCATTACAAATTCTATGCCCAGTTGCAGCACACATTGGATTATCAATCATAATAACGGCCAATGAAGCAATGGCTAAGCCCTCTCTTTTGAGAATATTCATTTCTGAAATTTTTTCATCCAAGGGACACCCTGTTAAAACACGCCCATGAGCATCTGTCTTTAACCCTTGAGGGGGTTCTGATTTTTTCACAGGAAAACCTGTTCTACAAAAGTCACCTTCTTTGCTGTGACAGTACACACAATAATGTATTTCATTGGCAACAGAACGAGCATCCATCCGTTGGTCTGTCAAAGAAAATCCCTGCCTAAGACGTTGAGTAACCCCTTTGAGTAGCCCTTGATCATTTTTATATTCGACCCATCCCTCTGGGTTGTGGCGTTGTGGAATATTAAAACTAACCCATTTTAATTGTTTTTCTTTTGAAGCTAGTAATTGATAAGAAGCCCAATAACTTAACTTTTCTAAATTTTCCTCATGATTACTATCTATCCACTTAACCGCTTGCATTGCTATTGTTAATTCGTGATCAAGACAGTTTTTAGAGATAAACGATTCAATCCAAACATCTAAGGATTGTTGACTGGGAGCTCCATCCATTTTAGTCATCAGTCTTCTTGCCCGCTTAAGCACCAATTCTTTCTTAAACTTGGCAATGGGATGTTCCTGAAGATAAGTCTGTTGTAAGGCCTCAACTTCATTTTCTATATTAAATAGCTTAGCTATAAAATCATCTAAGTAAGGAGCCAATGATAAAACACTGTCTGCAGAATAGTCAGGTTGTTGTTGATAACCTTGTAACTGATCGAGCAATGAGGGGTTAATCGCATGGAGGTATTCTTCAAATTTAGAGTCCAATACCTGCAGTCCCTCATCTGAACGCAAAGTTTGATAATCAATCCACCTAGTATTAAGCTTTGTCATAGCCACTCCCTCCAGGGGATAAGATACACAATAATCGACATTTAGCCAATGATTAGACTGATAAATCGTTTACAATAACCCTAAAGCCTTTTATGATAGGACAAAGATTGAGGTTCACATGTTACATAAATTATTCGTTACAATCAAAAAACGTTATCGAAGCCCTATTGATAAAGCGCTTGAAACATTTCGCAAGAACCGACCTATATCAAAATCACAAGAGGCTGAAATAAAAAAACATGAAAAGATACATCAACTCAGGGATAAAGCTCAACCCATTGAGCCAAATCATAAGATATGGGAAGACTTTTAACTAAGAAACAATAGCTTTATCTTTAAGAAGTTGTAAAAGTTCTCCACTGTGAAACATTTCAGTCACAATATCACTGCCACCAATAAATTCACCTTTGACGTACAATTGAGGAATGGTTGGCCATTGACTATATTGTTTAATGCCTTCTCTAATTTCAGGGTCATCTAACACATTGATCGAGGTAAACTCAACATTGAGGTGTTTAAGAACTGAAGCAACACGGGAAGAAAACCCGCACTGAGGCATACTGGGTGTACCTTTCATATATAAAACAACATCATTTTTTAAGATTTGTTCAGTCAATATTTCATCTATTTTCATGTTAATCCTCTTTTTTAACTTTGGTAACTAAAACTAAAGCGTGAATAGCTCTGCCCATATCATCACCTAAGGCTTGGTAAACCATGCGATGTTGGTTAATACGACTATGGCCTTCAAAACCAGTATAATAAACCGTTGCCTCGAAATGCACATTATCATTTGATTGAACGATAGCCTTTGATTCAGGCAAGGCTTGTTCAATCCGTTTTTGTATTGTTTGGCAGTCCAACGTAACCCCTGATATCAACTGACACCATTTTCTCACACCAATGAAAAATAATCAATTATTTTTTTTAAATCCGTGCATCAAAAAACTTTATTAATATAAACTTGGCAAAAACAAAATTAAAATGAACTGTTGTTTGGCATGATAAATTATTGTTAACCAACATCAATAACATAAAAGAACCATGAACAATATCGAACACTTGGTCAAAAAACCTCTTATATTTTGATAAAATAAATTTTCTAAGGTACAATTCTAATTTTAAAAGAGGAAAAGGATGACTTACGTAGTAACGGAACGATGCATACGATGTAAATATACAGACTGTGTTGAAGTTTGTCCTGTCGATTGCTTTCACGAAGGTCCCAACATGCTTGTTATTGATCCTGAGGAGTGTATTGACTGTAATCTATGCGTCTCTGAATGCCCTGTTGATGCCATCTATGCAGAAGATGACTTGCCTGAAAAACAACAAGAATTCACAGAAATTAATGCCAAATTATCACAAAAATGGCCTGTTATCAATATTCAAAAGCCCCCACCAAGCGATGCAGATGAGTGGAAAGATGTCCTAGAAAAGAAGGCATACCTTAAAGAAGATAGCGAATAAATTAAGAGTTTTAACGAAGCCTTAGATAACTAAGTTTTTCAACAAAATGATTGAACTGATTATCTGCACCCTGAGAAACCCTATACAATTGATCTGTCGTTTTATCAGAAGCTTGCCTGATAGTACTTCTAATCATTCTACCTCTTTTCTCAGATGCTGCAACCTTTCCTCTAACCATTTTTCTAAGGGCAATGGACTGCTTGGTTATCTCTTTTGAAATAGTTCTCTTAGCTATCCCAGCATCCTTTTGAATCTCACCCGCACCTAAACGAATTTGATCCACTTTAGTGGTCAATTCTTGAGAGACTTTCTGTGCACTACGTTCAACCCTGTTACCTGCATCAATACCTAGGCTAGTTGTAAAAACCAACCCCATAGAAACCAACAATAAACTTATCATAATATTCTCCTAAAACGCGCCCGGAGGGATTCGAACCCCCGACCGTCTGGTTCGAAGCCAGATACTCTATCCAGCTGAGCTACAGGCGCAACTAACCTAATACTAACGACGTCTATTTCATTTATCAACAAAATCGCACAATTTTCTTAAAATTAATTGTTTAATGCTAAAAACAACATACCCCACAGCCAAAAAATAATCGATGAGCACATAAAATTAGTGAACTAAAATTACAGCTGGCTGATGAGGAGGATTCATAGTATGTGGCTCGTCGTTTATTCGAAGATAGTCACTGATTAAGCTATTCTGAACATCATTAAATGGTCTATTATTATAAGGAGCACACTCATTACTTAAGACTTTATGCAGCAAATACTCATGAAAACCTTTATCATCAGAATTGACATACATGTCGATCCAAGCCGCTCGAACACTCGCTGAATACGAGGAAAATTTTTTAAAAAACCCAGACCATTCTGTATTATTAACCTCATGCAAACTTAACCATTGTAGTGCCTTCTTCATCGAAGCATCAGTAAGAAGTTCTCTAAGCCCTCCTACCGCAACAAGTTTAGCGTTTAAAAAAATTGAAGAGGAAGGAATACTTCCTCTTCTATCATTCGCATGAGCTGCATGGGTAAAACTATCAGATCGGGTTGGACGAAAAAGAGCCGGTGCTACACCGCTAATTTTCACATTATTAGGAGCATTCTTAACGGCATTGTTATCTAACGAATTCATCACTGCTTTTATATTGCCCTCACGTAAATCATTCCTGACCTCAACCCGATCAAAGTTGAGAAATAACAGTCTATTCTTCTGTAGAAGGTATACTAATTGTGATTTTTCCAGAAAATATATGAGATAAACAAATTTAGGAAAAGCCTTCAAACAATCTAGAAAACTTTTATCTTTAAAAACATCTTTAGAGGACAGATAAAAAAGATTCCACGGGTATACTTTTAGGGCATCGTACCAAACGATTGGTGACAATAACACAACCCATCTAATTATTTGAGCCAATGCAATGCTTAACAAACTAACAACCATTCTCACAATAATTTCCACCCTATTGTTTCCGCTGGTATCTATCATTACGATATCCCTACACGAATAATAAGTCCATCCTCTTTTAATTACAAGCCAAGAACTTGATCCACACAATAACTCAAAACAAAAAACAAACATATACTATACAATAGGTTGCATACAAATCATGCAACAATAACTATATTTTTTATCTGAAAAATTAATACCCTCAATGAAGATAACACCCCTTATCTGACAATATCTCAACACAAAAACCCATCAAAAGGTAAGATATTTCCGACACCATCTAAGAGATACCTCTAAAACATCTAATCTATTTTCTTGGCTACTTTAGATTGAATCCAAGCATACACTGCCCTTAAACCCATCGCCTCACCACCTTCTGGTCGGCCTGCTTTATTAGTCATATTAAATGCGTTCAAATCAATGTGTGACCATTTGATATCTTTACCCACGAATCGTTGTAAAAACAATGCTGCTGTAATTGCACCACCATACGGGCTAGACCCTGTGCTAGAAATATCAGCAACTGAAGAATTCAACAAAGATTGGTAAGGTTCCCATAAGGGTAATGGCCATAAACAATCCTCACATTCCTTAGAAACCTCTTTCAAACCTGCCTCCATCTGTTCATCATTTGAAAAATAGCAGGGTATTTCAAGCCCCATAGCAACCCTAGCTGCCCCAGTTAACGTTGCAAAATCAATCATCCAATCCGGCTTAAGCTCAGACCCATAAGCCAATGCATCAGCGAGTAACAAGCGCCCTTCAGCATCGGTATTTCCTACCTCAACACTCACTTTATTTCTTGAAATATAAACATCCCCTGGACGGAAAGCATCCCCTGAAATAGAATTATCAGCCGTTGGAATTAAGACCGTTAAGCTAATGGGAAGGTCCATCTGCCAAATAAGGTGAGCTAAGCCTAATACATGCGCTGCACCCCCCATATCTTTTTTCATCCAACGCATCCCCGAACTGGGCTTAATATCTAACCCCCCCGAATCAAAACAAACCCCTTTGCCAACAAGAATGATATGCGGAGCATTGTCGACTTTTTTCTGAAGCTGAATCATCGCTGGCGGACGAGTTGATGCTCGACCCACTGTTGCAACCAAAGGAAATTCTTTACGAAGTTTTGCTCCAAGCCATACTTTGCACTCAGCTTGATACATCTTGGCACACTGTTGACTTAATTCGACCATATCTCCTGGACCTAAATCTTCTGCAGGGGTATTAATCCAATCCCTTATTTGCAATATTGTTGAAGCAGTGGCCTTGGTTTCTGCAGAAACGCCCTCGATGCTAATGGATGGTTTCTGTTTGGGCTTACTTAAAAAGCGGTCAAATTCATACTGCCCTAACTGCCACGCCAGATAAACATCTGATTTCAAGTTAATGTCTATCAAATCATCCAAACGATAATTAACCTTAGGGGGTAATAAATCAGGTAAACCTGCAAACTGCCAAAAGGATTCATTGATATCATAACCAACATAAACACAGCGTGGCTCACCTGTTTGCGTAGCTACCCACAACCATTGACCTTTCTTTGCAACAAAACCTTGTGTTGAGGACAAGACCTGCAAACCAGAGTCTGTACTGATTAAACCCTTCCATGATTCTTCCGTTTCCAACTTGATAATAACCATGTTCATTCGATAGCTTCCTTTGCTGCAACATAATCTAAGTTAAGATCCTGAGCCGCATGCGGGCATGTCATCTGACCATCACAAACACTCAAACCCGCAAGTAAATATTGATTACTTTTAATTGCCTCTCGACCATATTTTGCTAACAAATGAACAAAAGGCAAAGTGGCATTATTCAAGGCCTGAGTTGACGTTAATGGAACAGCCCCAGGCATGTTGGTGACACAGTAATGGACAACCCCATGCTCAACGTATGTAGGGTTTTCATGAGAGGTGGGCCTTGAAGTCTCAAAACACCCGCCTTGATCAATCGCAACATCCACAATAACAGACCCAGGCTTCATCTTAGAAATCTGATTATCTGTCAATAACTTAGGGGCCGCTCTTCCAGGAATTAATACAGCGCCTACCACAAGATCAGCCCCGCAGACTTCCTTTTCGATATTTGAACAATTCGCATATAAAGTGCGAACTCGACCATAATAACTTCGATCAATTAATTCTAATGTCGGCATCGCTAAATCTAGCACCGTCACTTCAGCCTCCAAACCTAAGGCCATACGCAACGCATTGGAGCCCACAACACCTCCGCCGATGATAACTACTTTACCAGGTTTTACTCCAGGAACGCCTCCCAATAAAACCCCTCTACCTCCATTAAACTTCTGTAACACATGAGCCCCTGCCTGAATAGAAATCCTCCCCGCAACCTCACTCATCGGCTTGAGTAAGGGAAGGCCTCCTAACTTATCAGAAACCATTTCATAAGCAACAGCCAAACAGCCTGAGTCCATCAACCCTTTAGCCTGTGGCTTATCAGCAGCAAGGTGTAAAAAGGTAAAAATAATCTGATTTTTCCGAATAAGACCGTATTCAGCCTTTTGAGGCTCTTTAACTTTAATGATTAAATCAGCTTGATCATACACCTCTTTAGCAGAAGATAGGACAACTGCTCCAGCCTTGCGATACATCTCATCTAAATAACCTATTTGTGCTGCACACATGGTTTCAACACATACCTCGAAGCCCGCCTTGGTTAAGTCATAAACACTATCCGGGGTTAATCCTACACGGTACTCATGATTCTTAATTTCTTTTGGAACACCAATTCGCAACATCTCTAGACTCCTTGTTTACGCCTAGCAATCTACTCATATTTCTAGTCAAATGCAAGTTTCACGACCACTCTCTTGCTGATTTTCACTCCCCTGACAAAAAGAATATCGATAATAAAAAACAATTTATCATAAAAATATACTATAAATTATACTAACATAACCTTAGGATAAAAATGATAACATTAACCTTAACAGCTATTGTTGGTCTGATATTAACAATGCCCACTGCCCATGCATCTAATATTGAGGATTTATTTCAAGACTTGAGCATAGCAACTCTTGAAAACATTCGTGATAACGGAGGCATTAATAGAAGCTATATTTGTGACGAAATTCTCAGTACAGTTTATCGAGACCGTCATCATGTTATTACGGTTAGTGACAGGGTAGTCAACGGGGACTGGAAAATACAAACAAGCCCCTTAAATACTTATAAGCTTGCTTTATTACAAGAGATTTTTGGCTGCCCTAGTACTCAAATACAATGGGTTAAAGACAGTGCCTGTCAACGCTCTATTTATGGGAACATATTTATGTACGGCAACCCTAAAGCCCCCCTTCTCGATCGTATTGATAGTTCTGAATACTATGATAAACATTTCCTTATTTATAACACTAGCGACAAAATAAGCCCCAGTTCAATCACCAACCGTTATTGCCAAGAAGCTTCACCTTCGGTTGTCAATAAAATCAGAGAAGTTATCGATAAACAACATTGTAAAATTCTAATGAAAGATATTTATCAACAACCTTATGGCTATAATGATCATTGGCAAAATTATGATATTAATCATTTAGGAGGTGACTACATAGCCGTTGATTGGTCGATTATAGCTGATCAAGCCTCCATTGATGCTACAAGAAATTCTCTAGAACATTACAAAGATTTTTGTAACGTCGATGGCTATGAATCCTATGAAACTTATTTGCGGTGGATCGATTGGGTTGATGAAAGAATTGAATAAACTCTCTCAAGACTATGGATACAGAGAGTTGAGGCACTAACAACTAACCAGCTATACCCTATACAACTACTTTAAAAACTCGTTCATTGATAATTTACAAATAGCCAGGAAGAATCCTAACTCTTAATTAACAAGATCATCAGCCTGTTGAGTCCATCGCAGATAAGTTTCATAGGATTCATCGCCACCTCCATCACAATACCCCCTGACCTGCTCCAACTTATCATAAGTCTGATTAATTTTGTTCTGATTAGCTATAACTGACCAATCAACGGCTATGTAATCATCTCCTACTAAATGATTAATATCATAATTTTGCCAATGATCATTATAGCCATAAGGTTGTTGATAAATATCTTTCATTAGAATTTTACAATGTTCTTTCTCCAAAGATCTCCGTATGGTTGTTTTGGCATCCGTTGATGCATGCGAGCAATAATCTATTCTTTGCAAAGAATTATTCTCAATGGAGTCGATTGCCCTATTGATGGCAGATGTTGAAATATGATCTTTAAGTGGGCCTTTATGGTTCCCGCTATCAATATACAATTTCCCATAGATAAATCTTTGACACGCACTGTCTTTAACCCATTGTATTTGCTTACTAGGGCAGCCAAAAATCTCTTGTAATAAAGCAAGCTTATAAGTTCTTAAAGCCTTTGTTTGTATTTTCCAGTCTCCGTTGACTACCCTGTTATTAACAGTGATAACATTATAAGGGTCTCGATAAACTGTACTAAGGATATCCTCACAAACCGTGGCCCTATTAATGCCTCCGTTATCGCGGACATTTTCAAGAGTTGTTTGACTCACATCTTGAATCCACCCCTCTATATTCAATTCTTCGGATGCATGAGCAGTACACATCATCACTATCAAATAAATCACCGCTGTTAATTTTATAGTTATCAAGTTTTTCTCCAAACAATATAACGTTAAAATATTATAGAACAATTTTATTAAAAAATCTTATTTTTCAACCACAAGAAACTCTCAACAATAATATTAATTTTCCAGAACAGCTTGATAATGAGCATAGTCTTTAAGGTAAAGGTTTCTTGACTTTATTCAACAGGCATGATTACCATCATTAGATGGACTGGTCAGATTTACTTGCTGAAGAAAAAAGCAAACCTTATTTTAAAGCAGCTGTTGATTATGTGAATACCCAACGAGCTCAAAATAAAATCATTTACCCTAAGAATGACAATATTTTCAATGCCTTCAAATTAACTCCCCTGGAATCAGTTAAAGTAGTTATTCTGGGTCAAGACCCTTATCATGGGATCGATCAAGCTCATGGGCTATGCTTTTCTGTCCCCAAAGGCATACCCGCTCCCCCTTCTTTGAAAAACATTTTTAAAGAAATGAATCAAGATCTTAACCTAACAGTCCCCCAGCACGGATGCTTAGAATCATGGGCCAAGCAGGGCGTATTACTCCTGAACACCATTCTTACTGTCGAGCAACATCGAGCCCATTCCCATAAAGACATCGGCTGGGGAACATTTACCGATGTGGTCATTGCTAAGTTAAGTCAATGCAAACCTCACCTTATATTTTTACTGTGGGGCTCTCATGCAATTAAAAAGTCTGAACTTATCGATAAAACAAAACACTCTATTCTTACCGCTCCACACCCCTCCCCCCTTTCAGCTCACCGTGGATTCTTAGGTTGCCAACACTTTTCTAAAACCAATAAAATCCTAGATAAAAAACAACAGCAAGGTATCAACTGGAATCTAGTGTCATAACTTAGGCACACATAATTAAAAGTATTTTTTGCTTTACAAAACCTCTACAATCCACTATCTTTTTTATTTCTATTTTTAAATTTGAGCTCATGCATAAATTTTATAACACCCCTACCAAATACTCGAAACCGCAAAATTTTGTTGATTTGCAAAAGATAAAACACACCCTACAACAAGCTGAAGAAACCTATGAAGACTGGGTAAAAACCCAAAAAGAATTAACCGTCGATCCTTGTAATATAAAACCATTTTCTACACTCATGAAAAACTTGGGAAAAACATGGAAATTCCCTGACACTTATCTCTTAATGACGGGTGTTCACAAAAGAAAATATAAAAAGCCTAAATACCCGGAAGACATACCTTCCAGAATTTCCAACACACTCGGCATTCCCGTTGAATTATCTACCAAAACAAACTCGACTAAAAATACCCGGTTGCCCCACCAAAAAACAAATGCCAGAGCAGAGCTACAACTTTATAATGCTCTAATACATAGCCAAATCATTGACAACGAAGATCATTTAGACACTTTCATTGTTCTATCTGTCGATCTATGCAACAAAACTTCATCCGAATTACCTAAATACATATGGGAAATGCTCTACAATGATGCTATGTTCTGCTGTGAAATAGCCTTAAAAAATTTGCAACAACACCCTAAGCCTGGGGATAATCTATTCGGAATAATGAATGAATTAGCCAATAACTACCTAGGAACGATACTATCCAGTCATTCCCCTTCACTTGAAGACAACCATAAACCCTCAGTTCAATACGAGGAAATTATACAATTCATCACTAAGCACCACTACAATTCAAGCCTACTCGAAATGTATATGAATAGTATCCTGCTAATCTCAGAGTCGAAAAAAGAACCTAGAAGCTACCTTCAATCAATAGAGATGATGCTCCATACATGTGCTCCAAAAGAACGGGTAGAGTTCCTTATTGAAGAGGCACAAAAAAAATCTAGAGGCTATCTTGAAACCCTCGACACTATTCTTGAAACATGTACTCAACAAGAGTACTTAGATTTCCGTGATAAGCTTATCTTAACAAAACAAGTAGCCATCAAACATTATGCTGAAAATAATTCTTTAAATGGATCCATTAGCACTAAACTAAATCATATCATCGAAAAAGCCTCCTCATATGGTGTAGTCAAAGAGGTGGTCTTCTTCATGACCAGCTTGAGAGACATCCTAACGTTGATCAATACTTCACCAAGAAATGAAGCTCTATTAGAAATTTTAAATGTTTTTGAAGATCTTATGCAGCCATCCAACCTTAGAGTCATTTATTACTTATTGAGCCAACCATCAGAACTAAGGATTAGCACAAAACCTTTCCATAAATTAGCACTCATATTACTATCTCAAGAACAATCCTGTATTGAAACGCTTAAAACAATAACCAAAGATAACCGCTACCCCTATGAACTACATTGGAAAATCATGATCAACGCTCAAAGAACTCACTTAGGCCTTAATCATAAAAAAACTTATGACTTTATTCATCATTTTCAAAAAGATTTATTTAAACCTCTCTCATCAAGCCTCATCGATCACCTCAACGGTAACCACTATGCTTCAATGAGCTCTTACCAATATACTACTTATAATAGCATAGACAAATTTATCACAAACCCAGAAGAACGCTACAGTAGCTTCAGTGATTCAACATCAGGCTTCAACACACCTATTAATATAACACCTAAGCTAGGTCCTTCAGCTACCCATACTTTAAAAGATCCCAATCAACAGTTTGCGCCTGTAGAACAGCCCATGATATCGATGAAAGGATTAAATATCTAGAAACCATTAAATAATCAATATAATATTTAATACGTTGGCTCTGCTGACTTAATGCAGGGAATCTCACGCAAAGTTTTCAAGAACTCATCTGAAATTTGTACGCTTGTTGTTTTTAAGGGAAACGTTACATAACCTTCCTGAAAATGATATTTTAATCTAACTTCACATTGCCCTTGAAAACGCTTAAACACATAGTTCATCCTGATTAGTTCTTCTGAGAAAGAAGACGTAGAGTTCAGTTCAACAGATAAAAAGTTAACCATGGACTCACGAAAACTTGCCAAGTCAACAATGCGCTGACATTTCATTCGACATCGCCCAGAATAATCATCTTTTGAGCAAGTTCCCTCAACCACCAATAAAACGTCATTTTGTAATAAGTGTCTATATTCATTAATAATAGGCTCTGTTAATAAAACATCAATTTGACCGGTATAATCTACCAATGTTGCAAAAGCAAACCGCTTGCCCTTCTTGTTAATCAGTGTTCTCATACCTTGCAATTGCCCTAAAAAGCTCACCAACCCATTAGGGTTTCGGTTTAAACTTGCTGCAGGACTTAACCCCAAGAATTGATATTCTTTTGCAAACTGTTGAGTCGGATGACCTGAATAATAAAAACCCAAAGCATTTTTTTCATTCTCGAGTCGCTCTATTAATGTCCACTTAGCGACATCTACATACTTAAAACTATTAACAACACCCTCACTTGAAACTTGAGCAAATAAATCTTGTTGACCACTTTTCTGCTCCTCTTTGACCTGGTCTCGATGTTTAAGCGCTTTATTAACTGATGCAAATAAGATGCCTCGATCTATCTTCCACCCATCCAGTGCCCCACTGGCAATCAAAGCCTCTAGTGTGCGTCGATTTAAGCGTTGATCGACCCTCAAACAAATATCCAATAAATCCTTAAAGACACCGCCCTTCTCCCGAGCACTAATAAGATCTTCAATAACCTGTTGACCTAAGCCCTTAATAGCACCCAACCCATACAATATTTCCTTATCATTAGTAACTGTGAACATGTATTCACTTTGATGAATATCCGGGGATAACACTTTACACTTACAGGCCCTGGTTGCTCGAATACTGTACAAAACTTTATCCGTATTATCCATATCAGAAGATAACACTGCCGCCATAAAGGCTTCTGTATGATTAGCTTTCAACCATGCTGTTTGATAAGAAATAAGAGCATACGCAGCTGAATGCGACTTATTAAAACCATAACCGGCAAATTTTTCCATTAAATCAAAAATCTGACCCGCTACTCCTCCATCTATATTGAGGGTTTTAGAGCCTTTCAGAAATATTTTTCTCTGCTTTGCCATCTCTTCTGGCTTCTTCTTCCCCATGGCTCGTCTTAAAAGGTCTGCTGCCCCTAATGTATACCCTGCCAATACTTGAGCAATCTGCATCACTTGCTCTTGATATAAAATCACACCATAGGTTGTCGACAAGATAGGCTCTAAGGCAGGGTGTAAATATTTAACCTCTGCTCGACCATGCTTTCGATCAACAAAATCATCAACCATCCCAGATTGTAAGGGCCCGGGCCTAAACAAAGCGACCAATGCTATGAGATCTTCAAAACAGTCCGGCTTTAATCGTCGTATTAAATCTTTAAAACCTTGTGATTCAAGTTGAAATACCCCATCAGTTGAACATTTTTTTAACAGTTGAAATGTTGATAAATCATCCAAGGGAATGGTATTAATATCAATCTTGAGGTCCGAACGTCTGATTACATTTTTAATCGCCCAATCAATAATTGTTAATGTTCTTAAACCCAAAAAGTCAAACTTTACAAGACCTATTTGCTCAATATCATCTTTATCAAATTGAGTGACTAAGTTTGAACCATCCGACTCACAATACAATGCCGTAAATTCTGAAAGCGGCTTTGGTGCAATAACAACACCCCCTGCATGCCTACCTACATTACGAATAACGCCTTCAAGCCTTCGACTTAATTTCATTAACTCTGCAACCGTTTCATCTTGCTTAATCATATCCCCTAAAGCAGGTTCTTGAGCAAGCGCTTTCTCAAGGGTCATGCCGACTTCAAAAGGGACCAATTTCGCTATTTTATCAACAAACCCATAAGGCTGCCCCATGACTCGTCCCACATCACGAATCACAGCCTTAGCTGCCATGGTGCCGTAGGTAATAATTTGAGCCACGCTATCACGACCATATTTTTGAGCGACGTATTCAATCACACGATCTCTGCCGATCATACAAAAGTCAATATCAAAATCCGGCATTGAAACCCTTTCAGGGTTCAAAAATCTTTCAAAAAGCAACTGATACTCTAAAGGGTCTAATTCGGTAATACCTAAAACATAGGCAATCAAAGAACCTGCCCCTGAACCTCGACCTGGGCCTACCGGAATTCCCTGATCTTTGGACCATTGAATAAAGTCAGCTACAATCATAAAATAACTTGAAAAGCCCATGTTGTTAATAATAGCTAACTCAATCTCAAGGCGCTCATCATAAGGTTTGCGATCTTCAACCCTTAACTGCTTTAAACGAAGTTCCAAACCATCTTTTGATGCTTTTTCAAAATAACTTTCAACTGAATCATAGCCTTCAGGAATAATTTCCGGCAGGTAAGTTTGATCAAACTTCATCGATACAGTACAACGCTTGCTAATTTCAACAGTATTCACAACAGCCTGAGGAACATCTGCAAACAAAGTCACCATATCCTGTTGACTCTTTACGTACTGTTCAGGTGAGAAATCTGAACGGTTATCACTGCCTCCGAGCAACTCTCCATGGTTGATACAAACCCTGGCTTCATGGGCTTCATAGTCTTCTTTATGATTAAAACACACTCCATTTAAAGCCACCACAGGCAAGTCCATTTCACTGGCTAATTTTAACGAAGCATCAAAACATGCTTTATCTGCTTTAGAAAGGCGATGAAGCCCTAAATAAAAACTATCCTTAAACGTCTCTGCCCATCGACTAATCAACGCGGGGTTAGCTTCAACAAGGCCTTGTCGTCCCGGGGATATAATAACCCACTCCAACGTTTCTTGGTTCATGAGCCAATCTAAACTCAACATGGGAAGATGCTCATGCACGGAGTGTTGATAGGCATAGGTGATAGCATGAATAAGCTGTTGGTAACCCTGATTGTTTTTAGCTAGGGCGATCATCCTATAAGAACGTCCTTTCAAACTGACCAGAAACTCCGTACCAATAAGAGGTTTAACCCCCCCTGCAATCATTTTTTTATAATACTTTATCCAAGCAAACACATTCGATAAATCTGTGATTGCCATGGCGTTCATTTGATTCTCTTTGGCCTGATCAACCAAGGCTCCAAGTTTGGCAATGCCTTCATGAACCGAGTACTCAGTATGCACCTGTAAATGAACAAACTCTTTTAGTTGCATGCCATAACCTCTAAACACCTTCTGACTGGAGCAAAGCTTTTACGGTGAGCTTTGCAGGGGCCTAATTTCTGAAGAGCCTGTTGATGCTCTTTAGTCCCGTACCCCTTGTGGTTTGCAAACCCATAACCTGGATAAACATGATCATAAACATGCAATAAATCATCTCGAAAAGTTTTAGCTAAAACAGAAGCGGCTGAAATTTGCAAACAATGCAAATCTCCTTGAATAATAGCTTTAGATGAGTAATCCCAATCAGGCAGCATATGCCCATCTACCAAAACCTCTTTGGGCTTGACCCATAAACCTTGGACTGCTCTTTTCATTGCCAGCAAAGTGGCTGCTAGAATATTCATTGTATCAATTTCTTCTGCCGTAGACCAGGCAATAGACCAAGCAATAGATTCTTGAGTAATAACATTTCTAGCGATATCTCTTCGTTTCTTCGTCATTTTTTTTGAGTCGGTAAGGCCTGACCAAGAAAAGTTAAGAGGAAGCATCACTGCTGCTGCAACAACAGGTCCAGCCCAAGGGCCCCTCCCTGCTTCATCAACACCCGCAACTATAGTGTCAGCCATACCCAAAACCCTCAAATATTTATACAGCATTATGCGATAAAATCATCATAATCTCCAGAACATTTAATGAATTTCACCACTCAATATATCACCCCTCTGTCGAGATCATATTTGGTATATAAAACAATTAAAACCCCTTGATTTATTATCATTTCTATACCATAAAAATATTTTTTCCTCGAGCAACCTTGGCTATCGCATCAACTTATCACAAAATTACGCCTTGATTTTACGAGTAAATATTGCCATTATAGACATCTTTAACTACGATTCAAACATGACAAAATATGACCATATTATCGTTGACTTTGATGGCACCTTATTTGATAGCCACCCAGCTGTTGTCAAAAGCCTAGAGAAAACTCTACTACATTTTCAGCTCCCTTCATCACCAACCTTGATAGAATCATTAATCCGACGAGGTCTTTCACTCAAATCCATGCTTTCTGAACTGACCTCAAATGCACACCCTTTAATGGATGAAATGATAAAATACTACCTAGAAAACCATCCAGAAGATGCTATTAAACACGGCAGTTGGTACCCATTAGCTCTAACTTTTCTAGAGTCTATGTGTACCCAGTACACAGTTTGGATTGTATCGAACCGTCAACAAACAACGTTAGATGCGATTTGTCATCACTTTAATATTACTCAACCCGATCGCATTCTAGGATCAACTCCACTTCAGGCCATAAAACCCAATAAAATGCCTTTCTTTGAGTTACTCCCCGATAAACTTACTCAACCCTCCATTAAAAGGTTGGTCATCGGCGATACCATTGTCGATATTTCATTTGCCCAAGCCTTGAAGTGCGATGCGGCCTGGGTAGAATACGGCTATGGAAGATGGGAAGACCTCAACCATTTACCCCTACATTTTAAGTGGGCAAACATGGATGAGGCCCTCCAGGAATTAAACCCATGACCACACTAATGATTTCAGCAGCTGAAGCCTCAGGTGATCACCACGCGTCTCAATTAATTCAAAACAATCCCTCCATTAATTTTATCGGTATGGGGGGAACATTATCACAACAAGCAGGCTTGACTACGCTAGTCAATTCCAATGACTTAGGTGCTGTAGGTCTTGCTGAAACTTTTCAAAAATTATATAAAAACATTCAAGCACTCAACACCCTAAAGCAAGCATTAAAAACCAATAAAAACATACAAGCCCTTATTGTTATTGATTGCCCTGAATTCAATTTAAGGCTTGCTAAATATGCTCATAAGAAGCTTGGCATAAAAGTTATTTATATCGCACCCCCCCAAATTTGGGCCTGGAGAAAACACCGAATCCATGCCATCAAAAAATATATTGATCATGTTGTTTGCCTGTTTCCGTTCGAGCCTAAACTATACCATCAACATAACGTGAATTATTCACTGGCTAAGAACCCTTCATTAATTGCGATGGAAAAAAGTCCCTTATTTACTTATGCCCCTCAATCTAAAGTCATAGCGCTCCTACCAGGCAGTCGTTCTTCAGAGATAAAAAATCACCTTGAAATTATGATACAATCCATTCTGGGCAATAAAAAATTAAACCAACATTCTATATTAGTCATAGAATCAGACCCTTGTCATAAAGAATATATACAAAGTATAACCCAATCATCACCCCGTACCCGATACATCTCCAGATCAAGTTGTCACCGTATTCCTATCTCTTTCGCGTTGGCTGCATCTGGTACAGTCTGCTTAGAACTTGCAATATGTCAAATCCCCTTTGGGGTCATCTACAAAACATCCCCCATAACCACATTTCTACTCAAGCCTTTCATCAACGTTAAATATTTTTCTTTGCCCAATATCATTATGAACAAGCCCATTCTAACTGAGCTTATAAAAATTCCACCGTCTTTTCAAAACCTAGCTAAACTCATTGAGAAACTCAATCAGGAATCTTATCAAAAAAAGTTAATCACTGAACTTAAAGACCTGAAGAAAAAACTTAATAATCACGATGGAACGATGGGATCCATTCTTTTACACTGGCTATCGAAGCAACCCTCTCTTTGATTTTTCCTCAATAAAACCTTTTAACTCCTTGCCCAAAGGGTGATTAAAACCCTCTAATAAAACCAAAGAAGACCCCATTGACTCATTGTTTCTAAATAAGATTCTATATGCTTTTTTTAGAAAAGAAAGATCATCTGCACTCATTCCTGCTCGCTGCAAACCAACCTTATTTAAGCCAAATGTTTTGGTAGTTTCGCCCTTACTTGCCACTAAAACAAAAGGAGCTACATCCAAAGTTATGACGGCTGATACAGCAATAAAAGATAACCTTCCCAAACAGCAAAATTGATGAACCCTAACATTAGCACTGAGGGTTACCTTATCCTCAACGATAACCGAACCAGCAAGGGTAGCTCCATTCACCAAACAAACACCATCACCAATCACACAATCATGCCCAACATGCGCACTTGTCATAAAATAATTATCATGACCTATTTGAGTTACCCCAGATAATTCATCATGACCTCTGTTGACGGTACAATATTCATGAAATATATTTCTATCTCCAATGATTAATTGCCCTGAAGCTGCATCGTGCTCTCCTTGAAATTGAGCATCGCCTCCTATGGAGGCAAAAGAGTGAATTGTATTTTGGTTGCCTAGTGTTGTATTTTTATGTATTAACCCATGGGCATGAATCACACAACCCTCACCAATTTCAACATTAGGTCCAACACAAACATAAGGCCCAATGGATACATTTTTTCCTACCTTACAAGAGGGGTGTATCACTGCTGTTTCATGAATAACTGCTGATATAGCACCTAACTCCATTTCATCAATCATTTCTCTAACACCAAAAGTATCTTAGCATTGGCCATCACTTCATCCTGATACCTAGCCTCAGCTGAAAACCAATATAACCCTTGCTTATCTTTTTCAAGCTCCGCATATAAATCTAGGCTCATGCCGGGAATAACGGGTGATCGAAAACGCGACTTATCGATGCCTCCTAAGAAAAATTCTTTTTGCTGACCTTCTTTCTGTTTAAGCAAAATACCAGCACACTGAGCTAACGCTTCGATGATTAATACCCCTGGCATAATTTTTTTCCGCGTAAAGTGCCCTGTAAAAAAAGGCTCATTAACCGTCACACATTTGGTTGCTCTAATGGAGTTTGAATCCATACTATCGACTCTATCCACCAATAAAAACGGGTAACGGTGGGGAAGAATATTTTGAATTTCGTCAATATGTATCATTGCTCTCTCTCTTTTTTATTGCGACGTACCATCGCAACCACAAATTTCACCCATTGCCTATGAGGCATTAGTGGCCATAAGGAAGAGCTATAAACACCTGGCACTTGAATTGATTTTGCAACCTTTGCCCCACCAGTTAGCGTCACCTTATCACAAATAACAAGGTTATCTGAAACCCCTACTTCCCCGCCAAGCAAACAATAATCTCCTATTTGCGTGGAACCACCAACAGAACTTTTACAGGCAATAACCGTGTGTTTACCGACGATAACATTATGGCCCACCATCACTTGGCTACCTAGTTTTGCCCCATCGGATAGGATCGTTTCATTAAAGGCTGCACAATCCACTGTACTGTTTGAACCTATTTCCACAGCCCGTCCCAAACACACTCTGCCAATTTGAGACACCCTTAGCCAATTTTTATTATCCTCATCAAAAACAAACCCAAAGCCATCAGCACCCAAAACAGTATTCGCATGTACAACACAATCATCGCCAATCAACGTATTAGGGTAACACTTAACTCCCGCATGCAAGTAAACATCTTGACCAATAGTAACATCATTGCCAATCACAACTCCTGGGCCAATCATAGACCCTGAACCAATCGATACCCGATCGCCAATTGTCACATAAGGAGCACACGATACTTCCTCTGCAATAGCACAACCTTTACCTACCGTACAAGTTGAGTGCAAACCTGCAGGGCCTTTTTCTTTCGGGTGAAGGCAATTAGAAATCTTAGCAAAAACAAGTCTAGGGTTAGCAACAATCAAAGCATTTCGCTTACAATCTACTCCCATATCAGGATCAACAATAAGAATAGCTGCTTGGGATTTTTCTAAAAAGTGTTTATATTTTGGGCTAAAAATAGCACTGATATCATTAGAGTTTGCCTCACCGACAGACGCTATTGACTCAAACCTGCAAGCAGGATCACCGATATAACTGGCATTGAAGAACTTAGCAAGAGAGGCTAAATCTTTGCTTATATTTTTCATTTTCAACTAAAAGGGCCATAAAAACGGCCCCTTTTAAACTTAACTATTTAATATCTTTAGCAACTTGGCTAGTGATATCAATCTTATCTGTATTATACCATGACTCAGTTTTATTAACGACCAAGGTATATTGATTTCTTTCAGCTATTTTAGAAACAGACAACCTTACTTTTTCCATAGCGACTTTCATCAAAGAGTCTCGCTGAGCTAAAAATTCTTTTTGAAGCTCCATTTCCTTGGATCTTAATGTGTTTTGTTTAGCTGTTAACGCTTTCTCTTGAGCCTGTTGATCTTTCTTACCCAGGGTTGTGCTTTTCTTTTTATAAGCATCATATTCTGCTTGCAAAGCCTTGAAATCCTTACCTAAAGCATCTGCTTTCTTGGTAAAAGATTCATGAGCTGATTTTAATTTCTCAGCATATTTGGATTCTTGAATAACTTTATTAGCATCAATAACGGCTACGCTGGACGCGTCCGGAGCGGCTATAGCGACCGATGACAGTAAAAGCCCTGATGAAACTAAAGACAATAAAACTCTATTTAAAATCATATTCCTACCCTAAATTTAAATGATTGATACAAAATACTAGCATGTTTTCTACCAACGAACAAGCTCAGTTAAAGATTTTTCCTACTGTAAGACTAAACCTTTTCTTTCTATCCCCTGGCTGCATATGAAAAGGGTGAGCAACAGCTACTGCCAAAGGACCTACCGGAGTTTTAATCTGTGCGGCCATACCAGCCGAATAACGTACTAAATTGGATTTAAAACTCCCCATAAAAACATTACCCGCATCTAAAAACAAAGAAGGTGTAAATATTTCTTGCTCAAAAACAGGGACAATCAAATCCAACCTCAATGTTGTTAAGAAATTCCCCCCCACACTCACGCCTTTGGTCGTCTTTTCTCCTAGTGAAGAAGTAGAATAGCCACGAACAGAAGTCAGACCCCCTGCATAATATCGACTATAAAAAGGCATGTCCCCTTTAATACGGCCATACCCTCGACCATAACCAACTTTCAACGCAGCCCTTAAAATCCAAGGATCATCGAGCTTATTCTTAGCCAATCGAAAAAACTGGGCAACGTTAAAATCAGCCTTATAGAAAGGCAATGAAGAATGACCCACATCAAGTGTATGAGACCACACTAATTTAGACCTCAAACCCTCTGTAGGTTGAACCACCTGATCTAGTCTAGTGTAGCCCACCGAACCAACCAAGGTAGTATTGTGGTAATCCGAACCGTAATTGTTGATAAAGTCGATAACATAAGGGGCAAAATTTGAAGTATCTTTGGGATAAACTCTATCAAAACTATACTCAAGATTCCCACCTAACCTCCAATCATCAGTAACAGGGTATGTCAAACCCAAACTGAGCTTCTGCCCATCAATGGTATAAGTGCCCTTGCTTAACTTACTAAAATCCGTCTTTTTACTAGAAAAATAAAGATTTTGAGTTAAATCTGTTCCCCAAAAGTAAGGCTGACTATACCCCACACTTATCTCATGACCAACCCTAGAACGCCCTAATTTTAAAAGAATATTGCGACCTGTTCCAAAAAAGTTCGCATCTTCATAAGAAATGCTTCCTGAAATCCCTTGGTTTTCTATATAACCTAGCTCACCACGAATCATTGATGTTTTTTCTTCCTTCAGCATCACAATCAAATCAACTTCTTTACTTGAAACTTGCTGAGGGGTAATGTCCACCTTACTAATATAAGGAAGGTTCAACAGCCTGCGCTTGGATTCTTCAACATTATACCGGGAGTAAACCTTCCCCTCCATTTGCTTTAAGGCGTACCTTAATACATAGTCATCTGTTTGTAGGTTTCCACGGAAATGAATAAAACGAACTTGGATCTTATGGCCTTTATGGACTATAAATTCAAGGTTGATAGATCCCTTCTTATCATTCATTCGAGTTCTTAATTCAATTTGAGCAGAAGGGTACCCTAACTCAGAAAAGCGCTCCATTAAATAGTCCCTCACTTTGGATAAACGCTGTCTGGAAAAAACCTCTCCCTTAAGTGTCCCAAGAACTTCAGGGTGCTTCTTTAATTCATCTAGGTGCTTTCTAATTAAAGAAAAGCCTTCAAATTTTACAGAATCAATCTTAAATTGAACCCCTTCTTTAATATCAACATAAATCTTTACTTCATGTTTATCTTTAACATACTTCACTTTCTTATTGACCTTAGCCATTAAAAAGCCTTTATCCATGTAAGCTTCTTTAATCGCCTCAATACCCATATCAAAGCGCATACGAGAATATCGATCATCTTTTATGATAAAAGATAAGAAGTGTGTTTTTCTAAAGCCCAATAATTGACTCAGCTCCCATTTAGAAAATTGAGTATTGCCTTGATACTTAACCGAAGATACTTTCATCTCTCCGCCTGGATGAATAGTCACTATAATATCGATTGAATTCTTCCCAATATTTTTTAAATCGTAGTTAACATCCACATCAAAATACCCATTCATTTCATATTCTGTTGTTAAAGAAAACAGGAGCTCTTTTAACTTCTGAGGATTAAAAACCCTTCCTTTTTTGATTAAAAAATTATTTTTAAGCTCATCCAATTGTCCTTTTTTATATAAATCTCCACCCTTAATAACCACTTTTCTAATAATTGGGTTTTCATGAACATACACGACCAAAGAGCCCTTTTTAATCGCTAACTCGACCCTATCAAAAAGGCCTGTAGCATAGAGTTTTTTAGTCGCATCATTCAACGCATAGTCATCAACATCATCTTTTTTACTAATGGGTAAATATTTCATCACCGTTGAGTGCGGCAAAACATTGGCTCCCTTTATTTTAATGCTCTTAACAATTTCCGCAAAACTACTTGCACTGACCAACAGTAAAAAGCTTAAAAGTAAACTGCGTTGAAACATCTTAAATCTCCTTAAGTCGATACCATAACAAACCTTCAGTAATTTTTGAACCTAAAAAACATATTCTCTATAAATTTACGCGGATAAAATAAAACAAAACAAAAAAAATGGATAAATTTTTACTATAAACAATATGAAGGCTTCAAGAGGCACACAATGCAAAAAATCTTTCCTAACAACTTAGCTACTTCATCCATAGGTATAGCGTTTAAGTTAGATAAAAAGCCAATTGACTATCTAAACTGGAATGGTTATCAACCGATTTTATCCCAATTCCAAACTCAAGTCGTTGGCCTTATGAAAGACGAAAAATACTATACTTTTAACGCACCTGAAAAAAAATTCGAAGTGATCTCCCCCATTCCTGAATTAAACACAACCGGAACCTCCCTAAAAAAAGATCCAGACCATTTCAACCCTATTGCCAAAATACAGACCCAAAAAGATAGACAGAACCTTTTTCTTTTTACGACCACGGATCCTGAAGGAAATGATTTTTCCCAAGGGTACATACAGGAAACAGCTACACAACAAATCAAACAGTTAAGCACCCCTGATAATAAGAAAGAACTCGACTGGGGGGGATATCAACCCATCTACTCTAACGGTGCGGTAAACGAAATCATACTACTTGAAAAAAATAGTCAATATTACAAGTTAGATAAAAGCGGAAACTATCAAAAGATCGATGAACCGAAAGAACTCAAAACCAATCAGGCTGGAGAAAAACATTCAAACCCATTTAAATCCAGCCTTTACAATACCATCGCTCTGGTAGAAAAAGACCACCTCATATTGAAAAAAGACTTGCTTCCAGATAACACAACAATAAAAAGTTATAACCCCTCACTACCAGAAACCCCACTCAATCAATTGACATATAACCCTCCATCCCCGATAGATTACATTGATTGGGGGAATTATGAGCCCGTACTTTCCAAGGACAATGAGGTTCTTCTACTCAAACACACCTCTTCACAGAAATATTATAAACTAGCGGATAGTTATGGAGCGTATGAGAAAGTTTCTAAACCTTCTAATATTCAAACAAAGAGCAATCGTCTTTACCTTGAAACAAAGGACGGAGCTATTACTAGACCGATTATGTTTGTAAAAGACAGTGATCCTTTAACACTTGAAGCAAGCACACTGATGGATCCAGAGGGCAATATTTTCAAAAAAAAGAGATCCGATGTTACCACGGAAGAAAGAGAGGGCACAGTACACCCTTTAGGCAATACAAAAGAGGGTAACACAAGCCTTGACAACACCCACACCAGAAAACTATTATCCAACAATTTAACCCATGTCATTCAAGGATGGAAAGCGGGCCATCCTAGTCTAGACTATGCTCGAAATGGGTACATTTTAAAATCACATGAGAACAAATGGACAGGCGGAGAAGGTCTCCTCTCTAATGATGCTCTACAGCAATGGAATAACGATCGTGATCTATTCATTCAATCTTCTGGCTTAGATCTAGCATTCAAAAAAATCATGAACAAGCCAGGGTTTCAAGCACAGAATTTTCATCAAATAAACCTAGCAACACTTGGCCTATATGTTCCCACTCAAGTATTTTCTGAAATTCACCCCCCAGTTACGATAACCAAGGATCCTACTACAAATGAATTACGTGCAACTGCTACAACTATCTTCTTACCTAACACCACAATTATTTCTGATACAGGAGATCCTAAACATTATATAATGCTCCAAAATAACGGTCGAATAACTTCAAAAGAAATTTCCTCTGAAAAATTCAACGAATTTAAGGCCATTCTTAAATCAAAGACAAAGACCCTAGAAGATCCTTCAGCTGAAGAAAGCTATCAACTTATTGAAGAAGTTGCCAAAGAGCTCCAACTGATAGACTCAACGGCATCAATCGCCAAACCTGGAAGTTACACGATAAAAACCCTTATCGATAAAGAAGGAAACTCGACTATAGAGGAGTTTTCTATTCAAACAGATATGCCCGAACTGTATGATGGAAAAACATCTACCCTAACTCCCCTACTTGACAAAGATTTAACTCAAGCAAAAACAAATAGATTGCTTTTATTGTCACACAATCTACCTGATGAAAAATTAAACACCCTAATTGAACGCCTAACCATCGCAGGAGCTCTCTTAATAAAAGACCCTTCTTTACCCATCGAAAACCTTAATACAAGGATTCAGGATACCTTCCAACAAGCCCGCGATGAAAACAAGACCCCCTATGAAATCATCAGCCCAACCCCCTCTTTTTTGCAGAAGGTGCTCAATTATTGGACAAAGAAATCGGCAGAAGAAAAATCGAATCTACAAGTCCCCCAACTATCGGGACCTATTACACTAGAGTCACTGATAGCCATCAAAAACACTCTAGATAAAAACCCCGCCAAAGATATATCTTTAGTCGAAGAACTAGACGAATTCATCAAAATAATAAACAAACCAACACCTGAACAAAAACCTGAACAAAAACCTGAACCAACACCTGAACCAACACCTGAACCAACACCTGAACCAACACCTGAACCAACACCTGAACCAACTTGGCTACAAAGGCTTAAGGAATTTTTCTCTCCAAAAGAAGCGCCTCCACGCGAAGAAACTCTCGAAGAAACTCCCGAAGAAACTCCCGAAGAAACTCTCGAAGAAACTCTCGAAGAAACTCCTACTGCCACTATATCAGGGACAAAACTTGGCGGGTCCCATCAACCTCCACTAAAAACAACAAGTCCTGGGCAAACTATTAATTTAAACTATTGGAAAACATTAGAATTAAAAGATTGCACCTATAAAGGTGAAATCGCAAAAACATCCTTCGAGATTCATATTAATCACAGGGCTCAATCAACAACATTCGCTAAAGCTGCACAACAATTCTTTCACACCAACATCCAAACAAACATACATCAAGCTATATTACTAACCAATTTACCAGATCCCAAAGCGGTATGTGAAGAGATTATTAAGATACAAGAACATGATAAAATTGGCCCCATACAATTTGACCCTAAGACCATAGAAACCCTTAAAAATAAGGAGCAATGGGCTGATGTCAAAAAACTCATGCATACTATCAATACAAACTATCAACAAAGCCTAATAAAAATCAATAATATAGCAGAAATAAGAGGAATTGGCCTCCCCGAAGTTCAAAAGACAGAACACAAGACACAAGAGGAAGTAGATCAGAGACGACGAAACACGATATGTAGTACAGATCCAAACAGCCAACCAAAGCCTCCCCGTCAACAATAACCAACAAAACGTCATGCAAAAAAGACACTTACTAAGACAGCCGATTAATGCAACAGAGCATACACGACAGGAAACCAGGGCATCACTAAGACATAACCATCTAAACGATCCATAACCCCTCCATGACCCGGTATTAAAGAGCCCGTATCTTTCACCTGATATTGTCGCTTAATAGAGCTGATAAAAACATCCCCAACAAGCACAGCCGAACCAAACACAAAGGCGACCACGCCTAGACTTATCAACGATAATTGCGGGTATAACATGAACCAACAATACCCGTATAAAACCATGATGGATCCTAACCAACCTTCCACTGACTTTTTAGGAGAAAGCATCGGACATATAGGGTGCTTACCCCATTGCTTACCTATAAAATAAGCAGACGTATCTACCACAGCAATGGCTATCATATAATGCAATAAAAACACATGATCAAACTGAGAATAAAGGAGCCAAAAAACCGGAGAAAAAACCCCTACCCAAATCAAAAAAGTCTGTTCAAGGACCCTAACTTTTGGCCATCGATAAAGGTGGTACAGAACAAAAACATTCAACACTCCTGCAAACAAAGCCCAAAGAGCTAGGTTAAAAACCAGAACAATAAACCCAAAAAGACAAGCAGAAAACAATAATAACATAGAATATAAATAAGAAGATTTAAAGCCGCACATCAATCGGGCTTCTCTTTGAATCTGGAAAAGACAAAAAACAGCTAAAGGAAGAATAATTAGAGCATAAAAATAGCACCCCATTAATAATAATAGAAGACAAAGTCCACTGACGACTCTCTGACTAAGTTCAGACACCTTTACTCTCAGTGTTCTTGATTGATTCATTTTTCAACAAACCAAAACGTCGTTTACGGCTAGCAAAATCACCCAAGGCTTTTTTAAACTCCTCTTGATTAAAATCAGGCCAAAGAACCGGGGTAAAATATAACTCAGAATAGGCCAAATGATACAATAAGAAATTACTTATGCGATAATCCCCCCCGGTACGTATTAACAAATCAGGTTCACTCAAATCCTGGAACATAGCTTGGTCAAAAGCTTTTTCATCGATAGGTCCTTGTTGGGATAATTGCTTAGCCACATTGATAATGTGCCACCTGCCACCGTAATTAAAACAGATATTTAATAACAGACCTTTATTCTTTTTAGTTTTTTCCTCTGCCTTCTTCACATTCTCAATGATTGTTTCAGGGAGTGAATTAATATCTCCCAAAACCCTAATTCGAACACCCTGATGAACAAGCCTATCTAAATGAGAAAGTATCTTCTCTGAAAAAAGTTTAAAGAGAAACTGAAGTTCTTTCGAGGGTCTATGCATGTTTTCAGAACTCAAAGCAAATAAGGTAAGCTCTTGAACAGACGATTCTTGACAAGCCTCCAAAACAGCCTTAACTGAGCTTACACCCTTGGCATGACCGAAAGATCTCGGCATATTTCTTGCATGCGCCCAACGCCCATTACCATCCATGATGATTGCAACATGACGTAACTTAGACATATTAAACCTTTAACAAATCGACTTCTTTTTCAGCAGCTCTAGCATCAATCTTAGTAATGCATTGATCTGTTAACTTTTGAATTTCCTGCCCACACCTATGAACATCATCTTCAGTGACCAATTTTTCTGCTTCAAGCTCTTTGATATCTTGCATGGCAGCTCGTCTGGCATTTCGAATGCTCACCCTAGTTTTTTCAGCTTCTTGGCGCACAACCTTAAGAAGGTCTTTTCGGCGCTCTTCTGTTAATAAAGGCATAGGAACACGTAGCAAATCGCCGTGATTGCTAGGATTTAACCCCAAACCAGCATTTCTAATAGCCTTTTCAATGGCCTGAGACATAGATTTATCCCAGGGAACAACAACAAGTGTGCGAACATCTTCAACATTCACATTGGCCGTTTGACTTAAAGGTGTCATGGCACCGTAATAATCAATTTGAATTCCATTCAATAAGGATGGATGAGCTCGTCCCGTTCTAAGCTTCATAAGCTCTCTATCAAGAACATCCAGCGTTGTCTGAAATTTAGATTTCATTTGATCCAGTATTTCTTCAATCATGCTTACCTCCTTCTGTGTCCACTAATGTACCTTCATCCTCTCCATTGACAATCCTTGTTAATGCATGTTGCCTATGAATATTAAAAACCCTAACTTTTAAACGATGATCTCGGCATTGACAAAATGCAGATAAATCCATAACGCCCAGCTCTTTATCCAAAACCTCATCAAAAGATATATGATGATATTTCTTAGCTTCAGGATTAGTTCTTGGGTCATCTTCATAAATACCATCAACTTGAGTAGCCTTTAATAATACATCCGCATCAATTTCAATAGCTCTAAGGCTTGCTGCTGAATCAGTGGTAACCAATGGATTTCCTGTTCCTGCGGCAAAAACAACAACCCTTCCTTTTTCAAGGTGGTGAATCGCTTTACGTCGATCATAATGATCCACAACCCCACTCATGGGTATAGCCGACATAACTCTTGTTGGCAATCCATTACGCTCAAAAACATCTCTCATGGCTAGTGAATTCATCACCGTAGCTAACATTCCCATATAATCAGAAGAAACTCTACAAAGACCGTATTGAGAAAGAGACTTTCCTCGAAATAAATTGCCGCCACCAATCACAATCCCGACTTGAACACCCAGAGAATAGATCGCAAACAATTCATCTGAAAAAGTCTTTAAAACCTGAGGGTCAATACCAAACGGAGTGCTTCCTCTTAAAGCTTCTCCACTTAATTTTAATAAAATCCTCTTATAAATTGGTGACTTCATGAGTTAGAGTCTAGCTGATCTTTAACTTCTTGAGCGAAGTCTGTGGTAGGCTTTTCAATGCCCTCACCCAGTTCAAAACGAACAAAGTCAACAACCTCAACACCATGATCTTTTAAATAGTCTCTTACTTTTATCTTGGGCTCTTTAACAAAAGCCTGTCCCTGCAAAGTAATTTCATCTAAATACTTTTGCAACTTACCCGCAACAATCTTTTCAGCAATTTCCTTCGGCTTGCCCAGTGCAATTGTCTGCTCTAAAAACAGGGCTCTTTCTTTCTCTACCACCGCATCAGGAAGGTCTTCAGGTTTATTATTTAATGGGTTCATAGCTGCTATATGCATGGCTAAGTCCTTAGCAACCTCATGATTCTTACTCACCTGAATTAAGACACCAATCTTAACACCGTGTTGATAACTAGCCACTAGCCCATGATCTGTCTGTAAATGACCAATGCGTCTAATTTGAATATTTTCACCCAAAACTCCTACCAAAGATTTCCGAGTTTCATCCACAGTATAATCTGATCCTGGGTATGTTAACTCTTTAAGAGATTCCACATCAAAGCATTGTGAGTCGCAACAAAGTTGGGCTAGCACTTGTCCAAACTTAATAAAATGCTCTCCTTTAGCAGCAAAATCTGTTTCAGAATTCACTTCTACTAAAACACCACAACCGTCCATACCTGCATAAAAAATCTGCCCATCTGCGGCTATTCTAGAGCTTTTACGATCTGCTTTAGCCAAACCTGCCTTATGAATAACATCTAAAGCTTTATCAAGATCTCCACCGGCCTCTTCTAAAGCATTCTTACAATCCTTAAAACCCGTATCCGTAAGCCGCCTAAGCTCTTTAACAAGACCCATATCAACTTTTACCATCACATTCTCCATTATCGTTGTACCTTAAAAACAAACGCATACTACTTAAGATAAAGTACCCTCAATCTTAGGTTTAACCGTACCCTTCTTAGCAACTTTCTTTGCTGGGGCCTTAGTGGCCGCAACTTTAGGTGTTTTAGCCTTCGCTGTTGCCTTAGCCTTGGCAGCTGGTTTATCAGCCTTAATTGTTTTGGCTTTAGACTCCTTTTTAGCAGTAGAAGGCTGAGAACTGCTATCTACCACATCAAGACTTTTCAAGGTGATAATCTTTTTCTTAGGTTTAGCTGGTTCTTCTTTCTTAGCATCAGAGACCGATTCTTTTGTCTTTGATTCATCTTTGGCTTTGCTACCACCACCCTCTCGTATCGTTGTAACTTTAACTTTAGGCTCTGGTTCAGGAGCTAAATTAACCTTCGCATTCAGCACCACTGTTTGTATCTGCTCAAGATAATATTCAATGGCTCTAATAGCATCATCATTACCAGGAATAATATAATCAACCCCTTCAGGAGAAGCATTACTATCAACCACTGCAATCACGGGAATCCCTAATTTATTAGCTTCTTTCACAGCAATGCGCTCTTGTAATACATCAACAACAAAGACTGCATCAGGCAAGTTAATCATGTTTTGAACTCCGCCCAAACTATCTTCAAGTTTCCTATGCTCACGCACCATCGTTAATCGTTCTTTTTTCTTCAAAGCACTTAAATCTGATGTCTTCAACTCTTCACTCAATCGTTTCAATCTATCAATGGATAGTTTAATTGTTTTAAAATTAGTAAGCATACCGCCCAACCAACGCTTATTAACATAAGGCATGCCGCATTTAGTGGCTGTCGAAACCAGACTATCCTGAGCTTGCCGCTTAGTTCCAACAAACAAAATAGTCCCTCTAGCACCCACAACACCTTCAACATAGGTTAGGGCTTTTTCAAAATAATTGGCGGTAATACGAAGATCAAAAATGTGCATATTCTGGCGAGTGCCAAAAATATAGGGTGACATTTCAGGGTTCCAAAAACGAGTTTTATGGCCAAAATGAACACCGGCCGCTAACATTGATTCAATAGTAGACATTCTAAAAGTACTCCAAATTTAGGGTTAATCCTCCACGCGCTTAACTTACCGACCCCTTATAAGGGCACCCCGGTAAGAAACACAACGTGTGCGAAATTTGAAAGATTATAACACAAGAACTAAAAATATCAACAATTAACAATGACAAAATATAAAATTACTACGCTTTAAGAACGCTCTCGCTAAGACGAAGAAAAGCTTTATTCCAATATCTGGAGGGCAGCTCAATTAACTTATTTAACTAACGCAGCACCTTCAACCCCGCGAACTCGCATAAACACCCCCCAAGATACAATTCATAACCTCTTTCCATCGTCAACATACACCCTTTAAATCAACGTCAATTCATCTTTACAGATATTCAAATTAAGACTAGAATACCCCTATGATTAAACTCTATACAAGCCGAATATTGGCCCTCTATCAACACATTAAAAATTGTGTGCATGTTGCTCAAAAAAACAATATTGTTGTCTACGCATCTGCCTTAGCTTTCAACACCTTAATCAGTTTAATACCTCTCATTGCTATCTCGATAGTGATCCTATATCAAACACCTTGGGCTCAGGCATGGGCCAAAGAAACGTTAAGCTATGCGCTTAGTTTGTTTAGCTTTGGAGATAAAGAGGCCCTCCATTACATGCAGCAATTCTCCAATGCCATGACAAAAATGAGCCCTACGTACCTGTTTTTTTGGCTCATTACCAACATTCTTTTATTTAGTCAAATTCAGTATGTACTCAACCATATATTCAACTGCCCTAAACAACGGTCATTAATAAAAGCAACCCTATTTTCGACCCTCCTAGTTTTTATTATACCTTTTCTTCTATTAACAGGCTTTCTCATGAAATACTTATTATCTATACTCTTCCACTACAACAATACTTTTTCACTTTACCTCATTGAAAGATTATCTCTGTTCTCTCTTAATTGCCTACTATGTTCCATTATTTTCAAAGTATTTCCTAACAAAAAAATCCTCTTAACATCAGCCCTCAAAGGCGGTCTCATAACCGCCACACTCCTGGCTATTTCAAAAGATATTTTCATCTATTATATTGTAGCATTCCCAACTTACACGGATATATATGGACGCTTTGCATCCATACCCATCATGATGATTTGGATCTCAATTATGTGGCTAATCATTTTATTTGGTGCTACGATAGTTGCTGAATTTGAATCCAATCGAGAGAGATAATGAAGCTCAACAAAACTGTCTACATTATACTAATCCTCTGCTCTACAATATCAGCACGAGAATACACCATAACCAATTCAACCGCAATTGTAGGTGATATCTCTAGCCTTATTATTAACACCCCCTCCTCACTTGAAAAAATAGCTCGGGACACAGACAGCGGTTTCGATGAATTAATTGCAGCCAACCCCTCCCTCCATACAGAAAGAATTCTCCCAGGAACAGTCGTCGTTGTCCCCAGCCAATATATACTCCCCAAAAGAAACCCTCCAGAGGTTGTGATTAACTTACCTGAAAAAAGACTTTACTACTTTCCCTCTGCTGAAAAAGTATTTACGTTTCCAGTCGGCGTGGGTCGAGTGAGCTGGAACAGCCCTGAAGGCTTATATAAGATAACTCAAAAGCAAAAAAACCCTATCTGGTACATCCCAGAGGCCGTTCGAAAAGAAGAAGCCTTAAAAGGAAATTTTTTACCCAAAACACTTCCTCCAGGACCTGAAAATCCTCTAGGAAAATATAAGATGAGACTCTCACACACCAGCTTTCTTATTCACGGAACCAATCGTCCTGATACCGTAGGCAAACGCAGCACAGCTGGCTGCTTCAGCCTCTACCCAAAAGACATTGAAAAATTCTTCCCCCTAGTTAACACAGGAACAAAAGTACGCATCATTAACAAACCTATTAAAATTCACATGAACAACCAACAAGTCTTTCTAGAATCCCATCACCCCTTAAAGCACACCGCCAATGATGAGCTTTTAGACATGACCATTAATGACATCCACGTTACTTTTGACAACCTTATTAAAGTCATACCCAAATCATTAATTCAACACATCGACCCTGAGTATATTAAACTCATCTTAACTGAGAACTTAGGCATCCCTCAACCATTAGCTCATTAATCATGAAAACCGTTGACATTCAATACTTAGATTCCCGGTTAGGTCAAGAATTCCCCCTACCTCAATTCTCCACAACAGGCTCTGCTGGCTTAGACTTAATTGCCTGCAATCAAGACGCCCTCCTGCTTAAGCCCAATGAGGTTGAACTCATTCCTTCCGGCATTGCTCTCCACATCAAAGACCCACATTATGCCGCATGCATCTTACCAAGGTCTGGCCTAGGGCATAAAAAAGGACTCATTCTTGGAAATTCCCTAGGACTTATTGACTCAGACTATCAAGGCATAATTCAAATCTCCTGCTGGAATCGATCAGAAGAAAACATCAACATTATTCCAGGAACAAGAATAGCTCAGCTAATCTTCATTAGGGTTTCCCAGCCCCTACTCAACCCTGTCACATCATTTCAACCAACAGAGAGAGCCGATGGATGCTTTGGAAGTACGGGACTATAATATCACTAATAACCCTCCCTCTAATTTATTTAGGGCATACGATATTCGTGGAGTCGTTGACCCTGAAAACATTAACGAAGACTTTTTCTATACCTTAGGCCTTGCACTATCAAAAATACCCGATTCATCCACTTTTTTAATCGCAAGAGATGGGAGACTGAGTTCACCCGCGCTAGCTAAAGCATTAATTGGTGGCCTGCTACAGAATCAATGCAACGTCATTGATATAGGGCTTGTCCCCAGCCCAGTCCTTTATTTTGCTAATAAACATCTAAAAACACCTAACGGACTTATGATCACAGGCTCACACAACCCAGCTAATGAGAATGGATTAAAACTCATACTCAACAACACCACCCTAAGAGATTCAAGCATTCAAAATATCAGAACCTCGATGCAATCCATTAAAGCACCAACCTCTTTACCAACAGGCAACATCGAGACAATAGACATAGAAACCGATTACATCAAGGCGATCAAACAATCCATTCAGACCCCTTTAAATGTAAAAATTGTCATAGACTCAGGAAATGGCGCTACTGGCAACATTGCACCAAAACTTTTTAAACACCTTGGAGCAGAGGTTATTGAGCTTTATTCTAAAATTGATGGAAGCTTTCCTAATCATCACCCTGATCCCAGTGTCGCAAAAAACCTCAAAGATTTACAACAAGCTGTTATTGAACATCAAGCAGATCTAGGGGTAGCCTTTGATGGCGATGGCGATCGCATAGGAGCTGTGACTAACCAAGGGAGAATCATTCCCGCCGACCTTATCATGGCATTGTTCAGTCAATCTATCTTAGCTGATAAGCCTGGATCAACCATTATTCATGATTTAAAGTGTAGCTTTCAATTAACAGAAGCGATCAAAACTGCTGGAGGAAAGCCCATTTTATGGAAAACAGGTCATTCACATATTAAAGCTAAAATGATCGAAGAGCATGCCATTTTAGCAGGAGAGATGAGTGGGCACATTTTCTTTAATGATAGATGGTATGGGTTTGATGACGGCATTTATGCAGCCTGCCGCCTCTGCGAGCTTCTGATTAAATCTGATCAAACACTTGATGAGCTTTATGAACCTTTCAGTCACTCTTGTATTTCAGAAGAACTAAAAATACCCGTCAATGACAAAAATAAGTTCAAAATCATGGAAGGTATCATCCAACAAAGCACTCCTCCCTCCAAGGCCAAAACTAATCTTTTAGATGGCATAAGAGTTGACTTTGAGGATGGCTGGGGAATGATACGAGCCTCGAATACTAGCAACAACCTTACTTTACGCTTTGAAGGAAAAACACCCCAGGCTCAAAACAAAATACAAGCACATTTTTTCCAATGGATAAAGGCATATAATCCCAATCTATTAAACCGGCTATCTAAAAGCTAGTACCCTTATTCATCTTGACTAGGGCTGTCTCCATAATCATTAGCCCCACTATCTCCTTCCACAAAAAACAAATAAAGAGCATAGGGAATAATCAAAAGATACCACCCGCTGTGATTGGTATCATGCAGGCGTCTAACCCCAGTAAACAACAATAAAAACAACCAATAAATAAGAACCAAAGCGGCTGGCACGATAGTCCAACCCAACTCATCGAAAGGAATCCCCATAGCCTCTTCAATTAACAGGGTTATCAAAAGCACGACAAAAACACCGAGGAAACCCAGGCCGTAAACAACCACTAATCCTATGATAGAGGCCCTTCCTCTAAATGGCGAAAGAAGTTCGCAAAATATATTACTCATAACAATCTCCTGTTTGTATAAGAAATTATAGTACATGTATTTAAAATATTGATGATTTTATATAAATAACTAAAAATAAATTAATAATATCTATTTAAACTTAAGGAAAACCGTAAAAATATAAAAAAATGCTATAATATATAAAACAAGGAATTAACCATGAAATATAACACCCAAACAGAACTTATTGAACTAACAACCGAGTATATAAAACATTACAGGCTTTCAAAGCTTTCTAACCTAATGCTGTTTAAAGTGTTGACTAAAAAAAAATCATTTCAAAACCAGGAAAGTTTACATTCATATCAAGAACACTTATACCAAGAATATCTTGGAGTTCAAATGGATCAAGAACTCACGAACGCTTTGATGGAGCAAGCTAAACAAGAGGAAAAATCAGATAGCAAAGAAAACACACAATCACTCTCGTTTTTTATCAAGTCCATTAACAACATCAACACTGCCCAACAAATAATCAGACGACTCTCCATAATGTTAAGACAAAACCCAAAAAAACCCTTAAGCACATTAACAGATCTTTTAGAACAACATCTACTCGTATTAAGTCAAGATAATAAACTCTTTACCCCAATGCATCTACAAATAAAACAACTCAATGACCTTAGAAAGAACATAAAAACCCTGGATAAACTATACCCTATGGTAATAGAGCAACATCAATTAAAAACTAAGATCATTGACAAAAGAAGGCATGCCATCGATGAAATCAGAAAAGAAATAAAAAACAGCCTGGCAAACCCTAATCCCAGCATAGCTCTAAAACACGTTCAGAAACTAAAAGCAACTCTAAACAATCTTAAAAAAGACACCCTAAGATCAAGTCTTATAAGTCCTGAACATTATTTAAAATACAAACTTTTGACACAAGAAGAAGTCGAAAAAAATAGAATGGTTCCCACCGATGAACATACATGGCTATCAACCAGCATTAAGCAACTTGATGACATTGAAAACGAGTTAACCACACCCAACAACCAGAACATTCAAAAAGAAGCTAACTTACCTTCACCAAAAACCCGCTGAAATACTTGGTAAATTATTGCAACTACTAGAATCAAGTAACTGCTATCTTCTCACAATCAATCACCACTCTTAACTGAAAACATCTGATCAAGATATTTAGATGCTGGGCCCTAAACAACCATCTAATCACGGGTCTATAAACACAATAAATGAATAAAAAGTAACACGCACTTGTAGGTTACCAACCTATTGATCTAAAGATTGTAGCTAGGAGGTCTTTGAGTTCACGGGAACGAGAAAGCAATGAGTGAAAGCCATATCCCAATCATCCTCTTCAAAAGACACCCTTTGAAAATCATAACCAAACCCCAACATTTGACCCTTATAAGCTGACATTGTCTTATCAAAATAGCCTTTGCCTTGACCCAATCGAAACCCTTGTTGATTAACACCTAAAAAAGGAACAATGACGGCAGTCATTGTGGTCAAAGAATGGACTTCGCCCAAGGGCTCCAAAAACCCTAAAGAACTGCGAACTAATGCAGTATCTGCTTGATACGACTTCCAAACGAGCCCTTGAGATGACAGCACAGGCAAATAGACCTTCTTAGACTTAGACCAGCAATACTGAATTAAAGGAAGAACATTGGGCTCATAACTCATGGGGTAATAAAAACCAAAGGACTCTAAATGCCCACAATGAGATATAAATGCATCCAACCACCTAGCTTCTGCTTGCAATTTTTGAGAAGAAGTAACTGTGCGCAATTGATTTTTTATCTGATGTCTAAGTGAATTTTTCATAAGGCTGAAACAAAGCTAAAAGTAACACTCGAACCCGAGTGAACAAGTGGGTAGCAGCGGTTAGTATCAGGCTTCCTTGACTAGAAGCAAGCTCAACAACGAATCCAGCAAACCTCCCCGAGCAATAGTTATAGATTCAAGAATGATAAACCCTTAGCTCTTGTTCCAGTTACTTATATAATACTACATTTATTCATTGGTTTCAAGAGAATACATGATTCTTTGTTGAATTCCGTCCAACCAAGACTCAAATTCAGCTTGTCTATCCTCCATCGACATCCTTAATGATCTAATTTCATCTGAAAGCTTAAGAGCTGCTAACAAAACTCGTTCTAATTTAGGAAGCTTTTCATGAGAAACCGACGCCAAGGTACGTTCCAGCAAAGCCACTGATTGATAGACGCGGTCTTCTTCTTTTTTAGGAAAATTTAAAGTAACTTTTTCCCCTAGAATTTCAAAACATTTTTTTTCCATTTGATTATGACCCTGCTTTTAACTGACAAAGTGCTTGCTTCACTCGCGCCATCAATTTTTCAATATGCTTTTGTAACAACACTTGCTTAGATTCCAGAGTTTTATTTTTCTTAATAAGTTGTGCGTTATAGCTTTTAACCTTTTTAAATTTCACCAACATCTCTTCAATCGACATTTCAGCTGACACCATCCTCTTACCTACTTCATCCATTATAATCCTCAAATTAATCCAAATATCAATCAGCTTAATCATCTAAACCTACAAAAGCAATACCCCCAAAATTTTCATATTCTTGCTGGGAAAACAACGCACCTTAGGATAAACTATACAAATGAACTTTGACAACGCAACAAACCGCATTCAATCCCTGATCAAGGGCCTTCCAGAAGACTCCCTTCTAATCATCCATTCAGCTGACAGCATAATCCGTAACGGAGACGTTACTTTTCCTTACAGACAAAACAGTGATTTCTACTACTTGACTCAAATCAACCGCCCCTATCATTGCCTTGTCCTATCAACCAAGAACCCTTCCCAGCTTTATTTTCCGCCTGTAACTGAAAAACAGCGTCTATGGGACGGTGACTCCAATGATATAAAAAACATACAACGCAAGCTTAATATTCAAGAAATTCATGATCATGCCCAGCTTCAACAAGACATCCCTGAACTCATTGCTCAACATAAACATATTATCTATGACTTCAGCTGCCATTACTTAGCATCAATGATTAGAAAACCTTTAACTCAATCACCTGATGGCAGGTTATCTCAGCATAAAACTCAAGACTGCATTGACCTTAGGACACTGTTACACCCCCAACGATTAATCAAAGATAAAGAAGAGATCGAGTGCATTCAAAAGGCTGTTGATATTTCCTGTCAAGCACATCTAAACTGTATGCACAACATCTCATCCGCCACTTATGAATATCAACTAGAAGCTCTTTTCTTAAACACCTGCAACATGCTTGGCGCCCGATCTGTTGCCTACCCCAGCATCGTTGCTGGTGGCAACAATGCCTGCACCCTCCACTACATTGACAATAACGACAAACTCAACCCCAATGACCTCGTTTTGATAGATGCGGGCTGTGAATACCTTAATTATGCTTCTGATATTACTAGAACCTACCCCATTAGTGGCACCTTTAACCCTTATCAGAAAGCTCTATACGAAGCAGTTTTAGACGCCCAAAATCAAGCCATTGCAAACACCAGACCAGGCGCAACTTGGCCCAAACTGCAACAGCAATGCCAAGAAAATTTAACTCAACACTGCCTAGATCTTGGTCTATTAAAAGGATCCCTCACGGAAAACCTGAAGAACAATGCCCTGAATAAATTCTACTATCACGGGCTGGGTCATTGGTTAGGCTTAGATGTTCACGATGCAGGCCCTTACAAAAAGGAAGACTCCCCTATACCCTTTGAGCCAGGCATGGTTATTACCATTGAACCAGGTTTATATATTCGGCCAGACAAATCCATTGACCCTAAATGGTGGAACATTGGAATTCGTATTGAAGATGATATCACCATCACACCTTCGGGATGCCGAGTCTTATCACACCAGCTACCCAAAACCATGACCGACCTCGAGCATATTTTAAAGGACAAAACAAAAAAATGACCTCCCCTCAACTTCATATCATTGGCACAGGTCTTGCCGGCATGGTTCACGCCTTTGCACTCAGCCAAAAACACCCCCTCATTTGGCATGGCCCGAAACCACAACCTTCTCCTTACAATAAGCAATTTTTACTATCGCCCTACTCGCTTAAACTTCTACAAACCATCCACCCTTTTGACATAGACACCACCCCCATCCAAACAGTCAACCTATCCAAAGATCGCCAAACAACACGCATACAATTCACGGCTCAAGATATGAACACCGATGCATTAACCCTATCCATTAAAGAAAAAGATCTTTATGCCGCACTATCCCAAGCCATCAACTGGAACAACATCACCTTAGAAACAAAAGAATTCTTATACACTGATATTAACCCCAAAGACTCTTATTTATTTGCTGATGGAGGGCAGTCTCCCAGTGCCAAAATGGCCAACCTTTGTCCACTCCAGAACCACTCTCTACACATCACCCAAATTCACTGCAAAGCTTCATCCATCCCCCCTCAACAAGCCTGGATGCGCTTTTGTAACACAGGCATCTGGGCCGCTGTTGCTACCGATACTGAAACCTTAAAGCTCATCCATTCATCCCTCCCTTCAGAAAAAAAACAACCCTCTATCGAAGAGGCCAAACAAACATGGGAACCCCTAATGGGACCACTGGACTTCAACGATAAAGCCCTATCCTTTACTCTCAACACACAACTGAAAGCACAGTGTAAAAAAAACAATTGCCTCTGGGTCGGCGATGCTGCGGTATTTTTACCCCCCGTCGGAGCTCAAGGCCTCAACCTAATTTTAAGGGGTTGCTACACACTACACCAATTAATGGAAACACTACCGTGGGATCAAGCGATCACACAATATCAAGCCACCCGACAGCCCATTCATGAGCAAAAATATAATGAACTGATCACCTTAATCAATAGCTCTCGCTGGATCAACAGACTGCCCTCCTGCTTAACCTCAACTTTGTGGTGGATGGGAGATAGCAATCAATGGCTAAAAAAACACATCATCACCCATGGCTGGGGAGTCAATGAACCCATCCCCCTACCATGAACCACTTCGAATGCGTCATCATAGGCAATGGGGTGATAGGATTAACGGCTGCTTTAGCCCTTCACCAGAAAGGTATTAAGGTTGCCATTGTTGCACCCCTGAATCAAAAACAACCCAACAACTCAGTCTGCGCGATTAACCAATGTAGCAAAACAATATGGCATAACCTCAAAGTATGGGATCAACTCAAACCTCATGCAACCCCCATTAAACATATGCAATTAAACTGTTTAGGCTCAGAATTAACCCTTCATGCCATACAGCACGAAAAAAATGAACTTGGCTGGATCCTTCCGAACCACTTTACAATACAAGTACTTTCTCATGCCCTAACTTCTCAACAAATCCCCATCATTCAAGGTCCCCTCAATAACCTTCAACACTTAGATAGTAGTCTACAATTAAATATCAGCCATCATGAACCGATACATGCCGATTGGGCTCTTGCCACCGATGGTCGAAATTCACAAGTAAAAGAACAATTAGGCCTGCACAATCGCTGCGAAGATTATCATCAAACCGCCCACTGTTTTACCATTCAGCATTCACAACCTCACCACTATATTGCTCGACAAAACTTTCTTAATACTGGACCTTTAGCTGCACTCCCGCTTGGAAAACCCAACCAATCTTGCATTATATGGAGTCACACTCAAACATTACCCGAGAAAGTGACCCCTAACCTTGAAATACATTTTCCCTCTTTAGGTCAAACTACCCTCACCTCAGACATTACCACATTCCCGCTCAAAGGCAGTATCATCGAAAACTTTTACCATAAACGGATAGCCTTTGCAGGAGATGCCGCCCACACCGTTCATCCTCTTGCTGGCCTTGGCATGAATCTAGGGCTGATTGACATTGCTGTTCTTCATCAAATTTGTCACAACGACCCCTTATTATTTCTACCCGAATATCATAAAAAGCTACACCCATATCAATCATTTATGATGAAAAGTTTCGGACTACTAGCACAACAATCCATTCAGTGCCCAAACCTCATATCACAATCATTTTCATTAACGCAACTTCGTCACTCTTTCAAAGAATTCTTTATTAACCAAGCCAACGCTAAAGAGTGGACTCATACACCGTTAACTCAACCAACAAACTAAGATTACAAAAATCCGTTGATTTTATATAATTCACTAAGATAAACTGATCACATGTCAAAAATCAATCAACTAACCTGGTCCTCTAGACTCTCATTCATCCTTGCTACAACAGGAGCTGCCGTCGGGCTTGGAAATATCTGGAAAGTACCTTATGAGTTTGGGCATCATGGAGGAGGAGCCTTTGTTCTTATTTACACAGCAGCCCTCTTAGCCTTTGGGATACCCATGGTTCTATCCGAGTTTGTCATTGGGCTACTGGGAAAACAATCCCCACCAAGAAGCCTGCAAACGTTAAGCCTACAATTCAATGCCTCCAAAAAATGGAAGTATCTAGGATACCTGGGCCTTGGAACACTACTATTAATCCTATCGTTTTATTCTGTCGTCTCTGGGTGGATTATTGATTATATCATGCAATTAATCATTCATCCCTCACAAATACCTGATGGTACAACTTGGGACTCTCTTCAAAACCAACCTCAAAGACTCCTGTTAGGCCACGGTATTTTTATTTTCCTAACCGCATGGGTTGTTGCTAGAGGAATCCATAGAGGCATTGAAACCGCTTCAAAAATAATGCTTCCATTGCTGTTCCTTTTGCTGATTATTATTGTTTGCTGGAATACCCTTAACCCAGGGTTCTCTGAAGCCGTCAATTTTCTCTTTAAATGGAGGGCTCATCAAGTTAATGCTCAAACCATTCTATCTGCCATGGGTCATGCATTTTTCACCCTTGCCTTGGGAGCTGGCTGCCTACTTATGTACGCATCTTATCTTCCACCTAATTCCAAAGTAGGGTCAAGTGTTCTATGCATTGCTCTATTGGACCTCACCATTTCCTTGCTTAGTGGGCTTGCCGTATACCCTTTTATTTTCGCTGCCAAACTTCCCATTGACCAAGGACCCAAACTACTATTTGTTACCCTTCCCGGCGTCTTATCTTTGCTACCCTTTGCCTGGTTATGGATGCTAAGCTTCTTTACTCTTTTACTTTTTGCTGCGTGGACCTCCTCCATATCACTGGCAGAACCTATCGTACGCTGGATCGAAGAATCTGGAAATTATTCACGAACTCAAGCCACCTTTATCATTGCTCTCTTAGCCTTTCTCATTGGTATTCCTTCAGCCTTGTCCATCAGCCATAACCCCTGGATAAACGGCGCGGATATTTTCACCTGGGTAACCGCCATAACCACTGACTATCTATTACCTCTTGGGGGGTTGGGATTCACTCTATTTTCTGCCTGGGTTATTCCGTCTAAGGTCAGCAAAAGAACCCTGCAACTTCCTCCATTGCTGTATCATCTTTGGCACTTTTCTATTCGTTATTTAGCCCCCTCAACGATTATTATTGTTGTTATCAATGGAGCCCTCTCATGACCTTAAAAGTTTTTATCAACGGACACCTTGGAAAAATGGGTAAACTCACCCAAGAAGCCCTCAAAAATAAGTCCTTTGATATCGTGGGCGGTGCATCGTCTACCGAAGAACTCACACAATCACTGCCCACCTCTCAAGCAGATTGTGTCATTGATTTTACGGAGGCCTCATCTGCCTTGAACAACGCTCAAACGATACTTAAACTAGGATTCCCTGCCATTATCGGCAGCAGTGGCATTCACCCAGACAATCACCCCTCATTAAATGCCTTAGCCAAAGCTAATAACATAGGGTGTTGGGTTGTTCCTAACTTCTCAATAGGAGCTTTATTACTCATGAAGTTTAGCGAAGAAGCTAGCTGTTTTTTTAAGGCCATTGAAATTACAGAAACACATCACTGCAATAAAAAAGATAGCCCGTCAGGAACTGCACTAGAAACGGTTAAAAGAATACGCCACCAAGATAAAAACATGAGCATTCCCATTCATTCACTCAGGTTACCGGGAGCCATTGCCGAACAAAGCGTACATCTTAGTAATCAAGGTGAAATTCTAACGCTCACTCACACATGTAATCACCGGGATGCATTTTCCCCAGGCATTATCTATACGTGCCAAAACATCCTAACCTTTACAGGACTTCGTGTTGGTCTTGATTGCTTGTTATCAGAACCCCTTCAAACTAGCCTTGTTTAGTTTTATCTTTATCCTTGGGCTCTTCATCATTTTTAGCCACGGGGGGTTTTGACCCTGAAGGTATGATTGATTTAGCCTTAGATACTAGCCCCTTAACATCAATAGATTTAATAACACCTACGGCAAGAATACCTAGCTCTTTAGCCTTTCCAGCAAACTTAAGAAGCGCTTCTTTAGTATCAACTTTTGCCCCTTCTGCTTGACCCGTTACTTGTTTATCCTCTTTTTTATCTTCGCTCATAAAAACTCCTTTATTTTCAATTGTAAGTATAGATCAAAAACACATATTTTTCATAAAAAATACAAAAAACTACTGATAATATTGCTAAAAGATCAAAATATTGATAATTTACTTTAAAATCCCATTTATTTAATAGTTATCAACTTAAAAAAACCCCAAGCATTCTGAAGAACAAAAAACCCAACCTTTTAAAATGCAGCATAATAACCCAATAAATAAAAGATAAAGATCAAAATAAAGTAAGATTATAATCTATATATATGTAATCTATATACTATATGGTGTTAAGAATTAGCTCAAAATGCATGCAATACAATAATATTTGATAGTACAGTAAAACTTAAATATACAAACAAGCATTATGCTATAAAAATACGCAACATTGTCCCGCCTTACAAAGCGTGAAACAATATTATTAATCATCGGAGAACACTATGGACTTTTGGCAAAAAGCAGTTTTAGAAACCACGCAACCCTCAACCCCACCTCCAAAATCCACACGGCCCAAAACTTCTGAGTATCGTTACAAATTAAATCAGCTAGGAGAGGGTTTATACCTAAGTCGTCGTGAAACTCAATGCATTTATTGGTCACTAAAAGGGCAGACATTGAAAGAGGTTGGAGACACTTTAAAATTATCACCCAGAACGATAGAGTTTTATTTTAAAAGAATTAAAGATAGGTTCAAAATAAAAAAGAAAAAAGATCTGCTTGATACTATTAAAGGGGCAGGGTTTGAACCCACATCATTAGAAATCATTCAAAAAAGCACTTAATGAAAAAATAAGTTTGATCTTTAAAACGATCAACCAGACTATCCTATAAACATTTATTTTGAAAAACTTTTACTATCATTCATTACAGACCTCATTTGCAAAGGTTCAACGATATCCGATACAAGTGGGAGCAGACAGTGTAATACCAATCGATTAAATATACCCTGTGGGCAACCTCCCCCCATTTTCACATTAGATTCTAGTGACTTAATCAAATTTTGTGCCGTTTGATCGGAACAATCTCCCAGTCTAAAAATAAGCCCTACTAACTGATCCATCCTTCCCATTCGGAAACCATTTTCTAAAACCTCACATGATTGACCCACAAATGCCTGCAATGTATCCATACTACTAATACCTCCAGGCTTTTGCTTTTTCATCGAAGTTATCGCTTCCAAGGAGAACTTTTCAGGGTTCTTTATGTTAGGTGAGTTTTTAAATAGGTCTAAAACCGTACGAAAGAAGATAGAGCAAGATCGACTGACTCCATGAACATCTTCGCCTCCTTGAAGAGAAGCCCATGATTGCCTCATTGATTGTAACCCTTTGTCAAAAACTGATATCTCGTCGAAACTAGGAATATCATCATCAAAGAAGGTTAAAGGTTCAACGCCACACTTAGTTGAACAACCGTCACTTAATGCTTTTGCAATGGCTGCATCATTATTATTAAAGCCCCCAAGCGAAGATGATGGTACTGGATCGCTCTTGTACTCAGCACTTAATGCTTTTGCAATGGCTGCATCATTATTATTAAAGCCCCCAAGCGAAGATGATGGTACTGGATCACTCTTGTACTCAAACTCAGCACTTAATGCTTTTGCAATGGCTTCGTCATTTGAGGTATCCAAGGTCAATGCTTCCAGTTCTTCTAACGTGCTATGCATTATTATTCTCCTGTTAATTCACTACTTATCTTATTAAATATTAATAAATTATATCAAAAAACGCATGCGATTGTCAATAGATCTAGGCAATAGAGTGAGTAATCATATCAACCAGACTATCACAAGAACGATGAACAACCGCTTCATTTTCACCTTCCACAAAAACACGCACAACTGGCTCAGTGCCTGAAGGCCTTACCACAACTCGGTACTGATCACCCAATTCTTCTTGAATAGCGCTTGCCTGTACACTGATATAATCTGTCATATTTTCATCAAGTTTTTCTATCACCGGAACATTAAGCATCCGACTTGGAAATATTTTAGGAAGATCAAAATCGGACAGTTCTTTCTTCTGAGCAATAACGGCATTAACGATTTGCAAAGCAGCAATAATGCCATCACCCGTAATCATCTTATCTCGATGAATAACATGCCCTGAAGGTTCCCCGCCTAAGGGCCAGTCAAGCTCGCGTAGCTTTTCCATAACATACTTATCCCCCACAGAAGCCCGTACTAAGCGCTTACCCATAGCCTGTAAACTTTTCTCTAGCCCAAGGCCCGTCATGGCAGTACCCACAAGCCCTTCCGATTGCTGCATTTCCTCTGACATCAGAACAAAAAGCAAATCATCTCCATTCAAAATACGCCCTTTATTATTCACGGCTAAAAGCCGATCTCCATCACCATCAAAAGCAAAACCCATATCAGCTCGTGACTCTAGCACCGTTTGTACCAAAGCTTCAGGATGAGTGGAACCACAGTTATCATTAATATTAAACCCATTGGGGTTAACAAAAATAGGCTCGACAACTGCTCCTAATTCTGAAAAAACACTCGGAGCTATAGAGTAAGTTGCTCCATGTGCACAATCTACGACCACTTTGAGTCCCTGCATAGAATAATTGCTATTTAATTTTCCTTTACAGTATTCAATATACCTCTCTTGCGCTCCACTTAGCCGCGAAGCTTTACCTAATAAATGACTTGAAACAACCTCCATAGGTTTTTCCATTAAGGCCTCTATTTGTAACTCTCTTTTTGGAGATAATTTCTGCCCCCCTGACAAAAAGAACTTAATCCCATTATCAGAAAAGGGGTTATGAGAGGCACTGATAACAATGCCTGCAGTAGCACGAAGTGTATGCGTTAAATAAGCGATAGCCGGCGTCGGCATTGGGCCTAACAACTCAACATCAACCCCTGCCGCTGAAAACCCTGACTCGAGAGCAGATTCAAGCAAATAACCTGAAACACGGGTATCTTTACCAATGAGCACTTTAGGCTTATTTTGAGACATTTCACTGAGAACTTTCCCCGCAGCCCAACCTAATTTCAAGATTATTTCAGGATGAATAACCCCACCAACAGGACCCCGAACACCGTCGGTACCAAACCATTTAGTTGACATATTCTTTCTCTTTTAGCTGCTGATATAACAAAATTGCTTGTTTAGTTTCTTTAACATCATGGGTGCGAATATATTTCGCACCTCGCTCAAGTGCCATGCAGGCTAAGACTATGCCCCCATTTAAGCGCTCCTTAACAGGAAGATCAAGAACGTTACCAATCATTGATTTTCTTGACATCCCGATCATAACATCACAACCCAGTGAATTAAAATACTCTAAATCACTCAGCAACTTATAATTATCATCAACTGATTTTCCAAAACCAAACCCTGGGTCAAGAATAATCCTATCCAACTCTATACCAAACGATTTGCATTCTTTAACTCTTGAAACCAAAAAACCATACACTTCATGAACAACATCTGCATAACCAGGGTCCTCTTGCATCGTTTGTGGAACACCTTTCATATGCATCAAACATAACTTAACAGAAGCCCTTGCCACACAGCTCAATGCACCAGGATCTCTCAAGGCATTCACATCATTAATCATTGCCACAGGGTGCTTTAAAACCTCTTTCATGACGATAGCTTTTTGAGTATCCACTGACACAGGCATTTTAGAGGCAACAGCTTCAATAACAGGCAAAATACGATCCAACTCTTCTGTTGCAGAAATAGGCTGACTCTCTGGGCGAGTTGACTCACCTCCAATATCAATAAAATCAGCTCCTGCCTCATGCATCTCAAAGGCACAATCAATAGCCTTTTGCGTACTAAAAGATTTTCCTCCATCAAAAAAGGAATCCGGTGTAACATTGAGTATACCCAAAATACTGCACACTTTCATTGTCATTACCTTATTTATCTTCACCCTTAGTCTTTTTTACTGACTTTTTAGATGACGTTGATTTAGGAGTTTCTTCAGAAGAGGGTTTGTTAACCGACTGCTTAGCCGTTTTTTTAGGTTCTTCAGAAGAATTGTCTGAAGACTTGGTCTTAGCATCCATCACCCAACCTGTAGGAGGTGTAACCTTTTTATTATTCATCACCTGCTTAATCTGAACATCATCGATGGTTTCATATTTCATTAAAGCATCTGTCATGGCATGTAGTTTATCCAGATTCTCTTTGAGAATATTTTCTGCACGCTCATAGTTACGATCAATAATTTTTCTTACTTCAAGATCAATCTTAGAGGCTGTAGCATCTGAAATCTCTCTTGATTTAGCCAGGGACTTCCCAAGAAAGACTTCTCCTTCATCTTGACCGTAATTAATTGGCCCCATGGCATCTGAAAGCCCCCAACGAGTCACGATATTCTTGGCAATCTCAGTGGCTTTCTCAATATCATTAGAAGCACCCGTTGTCACCATATCATGACCAAAAATAAGCTCTTCAGCAATTCTCCCACCAAATAAACTTGCAATCTGAGATTCTAATTTACGTCGACTAACACTGTAATGGTCTGCTTCAGGCAGAAACATAGTCACCCCCAAAGCCCTTCCTCGAGGAATAATACTCACTTTATAAACAGGGTCATGTTCCGGAACAGTTAACCCCACAATGGCATGCCCCGATTCATGGTAGGCAGTATTTTTCTTTTCTTGCTCGCTCATTGCCATAGAATGTCGCTCAGCCCCCATCATTATTTTATCCTTAGCTTTCTCTAACTCCGTCATACTTACTTTACGCTTATTACTGCGTGCAGCAAACAATGCCGCTTCATTCACAAGGTTAGCTAAATCAGCACCTGAAAAACCTGGAGTACCCCTAGCAATAACAAGGGGTTCAGCATCTTTAGATAACACGACTCTTTCCATGTGAACTTTAAGAATTTGCTCTCGGCCCTTAACATCAGGCAAAGGAACAATCACTTGACGATCAAAACGTCCTGGTCTTAACAGTGCTGGGTCTAACACATCAGGTCGATTGGTAGCCGCCATGACAATAACCCCCTCTTTTCCTTCAAAACCATCCATTTCAACCAGCAGCTGATTCAGTGTTTGCTCTCGCTCATCATGGCCCCCTCCTAAACCGGCCCCACGATGTCGTCCTACGGCGTCAATTTCATCAATAAAAATAATGCACGGCGCTTGCTTTTTGGCTTGCTCAAACATGTCTCTGACTCGAGACGCTCCAACACCCACAAACATTTCAACAAAATCCGACCCGGAAATAGTGAAAAAAGGAACCGATGCCTCACCGGCTACAGCCCTAGCTAATAAAGTCTTACCTGTTCCAGGAGCTCCCACTAATAAAGCTCCGCAGGGTATCTTACCCCCTAACTTTTGAAATTTATTGGGGTCTCTTAAAAAATCAACAAACTCCTGAACCTCTTCCTTGGCTTCATCACAACCCGCCACATCTGAGAATCTAATATTATTACTGCCGTCAAGCATTCTTGCACGACTGCGTCCAAAAGACATGGGCCCTTTACCACCAACTCCACCGCCTCCTTGAAATTGGCGCATATACCATAACCAAACCCCTATTAATAGGATCATGGGGAACCAGTTAATAAAAATCGAAAGCAAGAAACTCTGTCGCTCAGGAGGCTTACCTAAAACAACGACATCCTTACGTAATAATTCAGCTAATAAACTTGAATCCATTAAAGGCATGTAAGTGCTAAACGGATTATCACTTCTATCCACACCCGTAATAGTCTTATTGTCAATCACGACTGAACGAATGCTACCATTATTCAGATCACTGATAAATTGGGAATAAGATTTTGGTGATGAATGAGGCTTCGGCGTGAAATTAGAAAACACGACCATAGCAATGACACCAATCAAAATCCACAGTAACAAATTTTTTGTCTTTTCATTCAAAACAGCACCCTCTTAAGTAAACGAATCACAACAGCTAATATTGTATCACAGTCAACAAAGCCTCGTCACCCTGAGATGCGTTTTTTCATACCAATTAAATAAACTTCTTTGGAAACTTGTCTAGAAGCCTCAGGCTTGATCGATTTAACGGCACAAAAAACCTTCTTCATTTCCTTAAAAAAACCTTCAAAAGCAACACCATGAAAAACCTTGATAACCAAGCACCCCTCCGAATCTAAATGCAACCGACAAAAGTTCAAAATATCTTCCCAGAATACGGCAGCTGCGTATTGATCTGTTTGAGGGTGCCCTGTCATGTTGGGGGATAAATCACTCAAAACAACATCAACCTTTCCTTTCAAATGCTCTAATAATTCAGTTTGTATCTCGGGGTCTGAAAAATCACCTTGAACAAACACACACTTACTAACAGGAATGATAGGTAACACATCAATGCCCACAACCGTTCCTTTGGGCCCTACATTTTGAGCAGCAAATTGCATCCAGCTTCCTGGAGCACACCCCACATCTAAAACATTCATTCTTGACTGAATGATGCCAAACTTCTTCTGAATAGCCTCCAGCTTATAAACTGAACGGGCTCTTTTTTGTTCTGCATTGGCTTGACGAACAAAAGGATCCTTGACATGCTTCTTATACCAAGCTTTTGATGATTGTTGACTCATAGCTATATACCTCTTGATAAATCATACCACAAAAAATTTTAAAACTAAATATTTGTCCTATACTTAATCATATAATGACAGCAAGGAAAGATCGTACCTGATATAAAATATTTACTAGACGTCAAGTTTGTTTTAATACCCTACAAAAAAACCTGAATGGACCGGCACCAAATTTTCTAAGAACAGTTCAAAGAAATAATTATGAGCAGAAAGAACCTTCACTTTTCATTCTTATCCCCCTGCCTTGAAGATCACCCAATAGCCCCCATGCATCAACCAGTCAAGCTATTTACTATGCTTGGACTTGATAAACAGAGATATTCTTTATCAGTTTCTTAACACCCAGGTTTTGACGATTGTTGAATTTTTGATATATAGCTCTTAGCAAGAACACCAAAAAAACAAATATTTGTCCTATACTTAATCATATAACGACAGAAAGGAAAGATCATGCATAACATAAAACAGTTACTAAGACATAAAGTAGAGGACCATCAAATACAAACAACCCTTGAATGGGCCGGCATCAACCTTCCTGAAGAACAGCAAAAAAAAGTAATCAATGACATGAAAAACCTAAACTTTTCATCATTATCTCAACACCTTGAAGATAACCCAATAACCCCTCAAGAGCAAAGAGGCGACATTTTGACTGCTCTAGGCATCACTGGAATTACACAAACCGTTGCCAACTACGCCCTATCTTATAACAACACATCAACCCAGGACATTGAAAAAATTGTTGAGTGCTTACTCAACAACAGCAATCCAAATCACTTGAAAAAAGAACTAGAAGCAGCTTCTGATTTTGTCTATAGCATTCCTGATGAAGTCAACAAAACCATTTATGAACAAGCCTGCGACCAAGCTACTCAACAAAACATCCTGATTACCATTAGACTCTCTGTCCTCCTTGGTAACACAGCCTTATTTGATCACTACTTTAATCATTGGAAAACCAAGCCTGATAACCAGGAAAAATCAAAGCAAGATTACTATAACGAAGTATTTAATCAGCCCCCCATGCAAGAACACATTGAAAGTCTTGCCAGCATGTCTATCACCCCCCCAGAATCTGATGCTGAGGAAAAGCTCTTAGATTATTTTTGTCAAACACACGGCATTACCATGAACGAAGAGGCCCTTATAAGAATTAAGTTCACAGCTACGATTGATGAAAAGAAAAACAGCCTTATGGAAAAGCTACTGCTGGATGAACCCAAAGATAAACTCCAAAGTCTCTGGGAGATAGCCTGTGACTGGGTCCTCAATCTATGGAACAACATGACTGGAAAAACTGAGGAAAACCGCAAAATTTTTCTGGAAATATTAGATAAAATCCAGTCTACTGCAGAGCAAGACCCTTACTTAACTCTCCCACAATATCAAGCCATTAAAGACAAGATAAATGACCTTAAAGAACAAATAAAAAACCATAAAATTGGAGAAGATTATACCGATCAAAACAAAGTAGCTGCTGAGATATTAGCGTTACAAGACACCTTGGCCACCAATAGTCAAAACACTCTTGAAAGCCTTTTATCAACGCTATCTGAAATCAATCCAGAGTACCCTTCATCACTACAAAACCATCAAGAAAAGCTTGTCAATGAGCATTTAACAAGCACCTTGAATCTTTACAGAATCATTCAACAGGAAAGCAACCTCAAGAAAACCTATGATGTCTCTCAACACCTAAAAGACATCCAACAAACCAACCCAACCCCCGAAGAAAACCTAAAAACTATATTTAAAGGGTATGTCCAAAAAATCTTATTACAGTCCCGCCCTACGGGTGATGCTGATAAAGAATCAATAAAAACTGAGATACTCCAAGAAATTGATCAAATACCTCAACGATTTAATGACATCAAGATAATTCTTCGTGACTTCATCAATCAAGACCCGATGAATGATGACTGGTATGATCACATTACAAAAGAAAGCTCAACACAACAAAGAAGCCTTGCTAAAGCAGCTCTAGCCCCCGGGAGCCTCGAAGATTATGGCATTCTCTATGAAGCCATAGAATTGCGAAATCAAACTCTTGAAGAAACTGATTTAAATCAAGAATCATCACTTCGAGCATCGCACCTTGCCGTAGGTGGATCCGATGAGCAAAAAGAAATTTACAGTGCCCGAGCCTACCTTTATCAAATGCACAAAAAAATGATAGGCATTGCTGAATCCACTAACTCCGTTCAAGAGATTAGTACAGATGCCTACAACCTACTCAATAAGCATGTGTTTAGCTTGTTCAGTAACAGCCCCCAAGAAGTAGATCCACCCAGCATAAACTCTGCTTTAGAAGAGACCCTAACCAACCTTAAGAACAACTCTTCTCTCAACAAGAATGGTTTGGCAACTAACCTTTCAGTTTTAATCGATCCCAATTCAACACGAGAGTCCTTTGCAGCATCTTTAAATAATTTAAAAGATCAAGCCGAGAAATATAGTCAAACTGGTGGCCAAGAAGGCATCGATCCAGAGCTTTATTCAACATCCATCAAGATTGCCAAAACATTATGGGTTGATAATCAATCACTGTGGCAAAAAGGACTGAATTTTGCACAAGAGGAAAGCAAAGAAGAACTCATTGAAAAACACCAACAAAACCGTCTTAATAAGGGGGAATAAAATTTGTCATATACCAATGAAGAAATTATCAAAAAAGGTAAAAAACAAGATCATCATAAAATAGACGATCAGTACAAAAAACTAATCAAGTTCAAAAGCACTGTCTTACCGATAGTCAATGCACTTGTTGGGACTGAAAATACCGAACACTTCCTCTCTTACAACTTTTCTAAACTCAGTGGCAACAAGCCCCTTACAAAAGCCGAAATCCAGAAGGTTTTTGCTGAAAACCCCTGGAAAAGTCTAAGTTATCTCAAAAGAAAAATGGTAGATGAAAAAACCTATGGCCAGTTAATGGGCACTATTCAAACGGCCTTCACTGATTCAGCCGAATTCATGAACCCTGAAAATATCACTTTGAGCAATTTCAATAAGCATTTTACTGATGATGACAACAAGCAAAAAGAGATTGAAGATAAATATTATACTGGAGATGAGATCAAACCCTATAAAAAGCATCAAGATCAAGCCCAAAAAAGTGGTTATATCTCGATAACAAAGTCCGATGGTCACTCCCTTGATATCAAAAATGGTTCCGCCAACATTAGACTTGATTGCATGGTTAAACAAGCGTTTATATCGACTCTATTATCAAACCCTAAAAAATACGAAGAACTAGTTAAGGCATACAATACTCAAAACAAACAATCCCTGAGTCTCAATCAGTTTTACACAACTGTCCTTGAAAAAGAAGGAGGAATTTTTAAAAAACACTTAGATCAAACTAAAAAATTAAACCCACAACTTCTTATGGACTTTAAGGAAAAAATCAAGAATTTAGATATTGAGATTGAAAAAGAGAAAACAAAACCAATGATACCCCCAGAAAAAACAAAATCTCGAAAGGCTACTAGTAGAAAAAGAACAAGATCCACCATGAAATTTGATTTTACAGAAGCACGGAAAGATTTGAAAAAAGTATCAACAAGCCAAGATGTTCAAAAAGATGCTCCAAAAGAAGTATCAACGAACCAGGAGTTTCAAAGTGATGCTCCAAAGAAGAAACTATCATCTATGCTTAGGTCATTGCTAAAATTGTTATGGGAAAAATTGGCTAGCATCGGACATAAACCTAACCAAACATCTGGTCCTACAAAGCTCGCTGATTCTGCAACACTCAATAAAGTCGAAATTAAATCTGTTGTTGAAGATATCAGCGAAGAACTTAAGAAGATCGAGAAAAACAACCTGCCTCAAGATATAAAAAAAATCATCATGACATTGAGAGAAAAATTAACAACATGCAAAGAAACTAAGGTTGCAACCATCTTGGAACAACAAATTATAATCTTAGAAAAGAAAATCCCCATACAACAAAATGTCGAAGAAATTGACAATATTTTCACAAAACTTGAGAGAGCATTAAAAACTCTGCCTGACCCCATTGACAGGAACTTTATTGAAGGGAAACTGGACACATTGCATCAGTTAAGAGAGCAGGAAATATTATTAGTTACAGCAACACCTGACATACAGAAAAAAATACAAGATAAGATTAGCACCCCATTAAATGTCTCTTTGAACCAAGAAATAGACCGAGCAAAAAATTCACTTAAGGGTCTAGAAAAAGCCCTGAAACCAGGAGATACATCTACCCTAATGACGGGTCTTCAAAAAGAAATCCAGCAGCACCATAATCAATTAAAAGCAGATGCCTCCAATTTAGTTGAAAAGATCATAAGCCATGCTAAAGGCATTTCATTCACTCCTAGTGATAAAAGCATAAAAGCAATTGAAAAAATACTATCTGTCAATCTTGTAGATCAAGCTACCCATGACCTAAGTTTGGATATTGAAAAGTCAACAGCAACCTTGATCAAAAATTTGCCCCTTGAGTATAAATCTAGACTGAATGTGTCTGCCATTAAAAATCCTGTCGAAAAATTTAAGATTCGGCAAGCACTCATACAATTACCTGAAGCGATGAAAAAGGCCCGTCAGTATAGTATAGGGTGGATAGGGCGGGTGTTGCAATCTAGCAAGAAAAAGGAAGGAAAATACCTCAATAATAAGAACATCGATGAGATATTAAAAGTCATGCCAAAGGGAGATGTAAAAGACGCTGTAAAAGCTATTCTGAACCCCAATACGCCTCAAGATAAAACAAAAAGTGCTTATCAAGCATTAAAAAATAATCTTGATACAAATACGTATAATAAATTCGTAGAAGCCTCACCCAATAAATCCCAGAAAAAGGTGGGTAAAAAATCCCTGGAAACCATGGTTAAAAGAAGAATCAAGGGCTCTCAACGAAAACCACCAATAGATCCAAAGAGACAAAATACATCTGGTCGAACCCTTAGTCATTAATCGATGTTTAACCCTCGATGGCGACAGCATATCAACGCTTTCTCAGAAAAAGATAGTTCAACCCCACCCAAACAAAATTAAACAATAAAATCAGAACTGTACTATAATCTTTACATATAACTAGGCATGATTCATGAGTAATGAACAACCACCACCCAAAACAGTTTTTCTGAACACTGTTCAGATAGGAGTTCTTAGCGAACTACTAACGACGGGCTTAGCCCATGAACAGCAAAAAACCACGCAAGCTAATATCACGATAACCGAATCAAAAGAACTGATAACCTTAAAAGAGATGAAAAGCGAGCTTAGTGACATGCCTCTAGATGAGAAAAATAAAGACCAACTGGGCTTGTGGATTGATGAGCTCATATCAATCGCCGAATTAAAAGGAAAAGACCAAGCATCAACCGTCAACAAACATCTGCCAAAAATAGAAACCCTTTTTAAGCATTACAAATGCCTCCATTCTCCAGAAAAAAATGGATGAATTATATCCAAATAATGAAAAGTATAAAACAAGTTGGCTCAATCAGATAACCTCTAAAAAGTTAGACTTTTGTTTAACTTCTGTTATTAAACATGGCATATTCCCAGAAAGACTAACCCATCAAAAAAACACAATAACTGCTCTCCTCAATCAAATAGAAATGCCCCCCTCTACCAGAAAAGCCCTCATGAGGATTATTTACAACAACCTTTTAAGAACCTATCAAATTGCTTTAGAAAAAATACTTGATGCAGAGAAAAGAAGTATGGGGAAAAAAAAAGAATTGTTTAATAATGCAATCAGTCCAACGCTAACTGAATACACAAGCATGGTAAACACAATAGCCAACGAAAACTTACAAATACTTACCCTTAATAAAGCCCCATTAATCCTAAAACTTATTACCAAAATGCTTCACAAAGTAAAGAGTTGGTTGAATAAAAACAAACCTAAAGCATCTCTCCAACCTTTAACTGAACTTACAGACAAAACAGTTGAACTAACTGAACACTTAAATCAATCAACAGAACATCAAGGCTTAGTTAAAAAAGTTGAGGTCTTAATGACTTCATTGCAAAGGCTAGAAAATAAAGTCAACATTAATGATGAACAAAAAAGTCTTCTTAAAAAAAAGCTAGTCGAACAAAAAAAGCTCCTTACTAAAATTCTTAAAAAGAAAAAAACAGTCTCTGAAACAAATCCCCAGAAAGTCAGAGCATTGAGATTTGATGAATCTGAAATAAGAGCACGCATTACAGGAATAAAAAGCACCTTAAATAATAAGTTGAAACTTTCTAATAAAGAAAAAGAAGCATTGAATAAGAAAATAGAAAAATTCACCGCCATAACAAAAAAATTAAGCAACCAGCTCCTACAACAAAAAGCCCCATCTCTGGCGAAGTATAAAACCGGTGAAATATTAACGCTGCTGCACCATGAAACCTTCAATTTCTTATCAGCGCCCCTACCCAAAGAAGAACTCCAAAAGATCGAAACAGCTCTCATGGATAGTTTCAAGCAGACTATTGCCTCTGAATTAATTAAAAACACACCTATCCCGGTCATTTTAGAAAAGGTCAATACCACTTTAAAAATGATTGTAGAAAAACTTCCTAAAAATTATCGGCCAACTATTTCAGACTCAAAGCTGACACTTATGATAAAAGAGCTTATAAAAAAGAACTCTCTCATTCCTGCTCTTGAAAAAACGTTACTACTTAGCATATTAAAAAGCGAAGACACAAGTAAAATGGAAGCAATAAAACAAGAAGCACTAGAAAAAATTCCAGAAAACTATCGACCTGAAATATCGAGTGATGAATTAAAGCTTTTAAGAGAAAACGCTAAAACCAAACTTAATCAAACCTTCAAGCCCACGATTAAAAACCTTCAGGACCTGATCGACACCATAACCAAGAAGCATAAAAACCCATGGAAGAAAGTTAAAACATTGATAGGTGCCCTTGTAAAGACACATAAGCATCAACAAAAAACTGCATTTCAAATAAGTAAAAGCCAAGGCATATTTCTTAACAGTCTAAGTTTTCAGAAATTTATTGACCACAGATCTAACACAAAACCTCATCAAATATTTTGGAAACATATTGAAACCCTATTAGACACAAGTAAGCGCCCTCTTGAAAAGAAAGCTTCACTGAAATACTTAGAAACAGTTCTTGATAAAACAAACCTAGACTTACTCCAAGAGGTTTTAACGACAGCCCATCTTGTACCCACTAAAGGTCAGTTATCTACACCTCTTAAGAAAGCAATAAAATAGCAGCTTTAATCAATTAATACCCATATAAAACAACATATTCATGCAAAAGCATCATAATTATCCTATATGTTATAAACAAGAAGGAGTAAACCTATGGCTGCGCCCACTAACCGTCAAAAAGAGCTACCCGTACTGGATTCTAAACCGCTCAAAACAGTAGACTTAAAGATAAGCTCAGAAGTTGACGTTAAAACTGTTGAAAAAACCTATACGACTCTCCTCTCGATGGGAAAAGAAAAACTACCTGCTTCAATGTTTAGACCCTACAGCCTAGGCAAAGCCTTTTTCAAAGAAATCTTTGAAGAACTTGGCTTTCATGAACATGAGAAGGAACTATTTGAACTATCTTTGGGCACCCTACATCAATCAACCGCAGTTACTACTTTTGTCAAAGAGGTTAATAAGCTTGACCATGATCTTATGCAAGCCCCTCCAGAAATTCAATCCTCTATTTTAGGTGACAGCACTAACAAAGTTCAAAACATCTATGAAAATATTCTGCGTGAAAAATTAAAGAACGTCCAACCAAAAGACTTGGTTGCAAAACAATTAACCCCAAAAAAGTATGAACTTGCAAAACAGCAGCTTGCAAAATTTATGTATTTTTTAGAACCTAACCATATTTCAGCTAAAGATCTCATGTTAGTTTTCTCCTCTAACAAAGAATACAATAACCCCTATATACAGCAAGCCTTTATCACAACAATGTTATCTCATATGGAGGTATTTCAACGTGTTGCTGAAGAAGCTAATTTATCACCACAAGCACTGTGGAAGCAGCTTAATGAGGAAAACAATTTTAAAACTCATTTAGATCAAACGAAAAAAATCAATAAGACAATTGTTGATGCTTTTGAGGAAAAGCTATCCCTATTAGCGGAAAAAGCCCCCCCGCAAGATGTAAACAAACCAACAGACAATCCGAAAGAAAAACGTGTAAAAGCCCTTGAAAAAATTCTAAAAACCTTTAATAGCGGACTTGATAAACTCAAAAATGAAAAAACAACAAAAACCATAAAGGCATTTAATTTAGCTTCATTTTTATACAACATATTAGATGAAGTGTACAATTTCATTTACCCTAAAAAACAAGCCCAGAAAAAATATAAAATTTTATCGGAAGAGGAAAAACAATACCTTAAAGAGATCACCCAAACCTTTTTCGAAGCCATCAAATTAGCTCCTGAAAGCTTACAAGGACCTTTGAAAGAAACTATTGATAAGGTTTTAGCTTTAGGTGAGAATGTAACCCAGAACAAAAAAGAGATTAAACAAAAGTTAGAGGTGATCAACGAACAACTAACATCGATGAAGAAAAACATATTATTAGATGAAATTCAGGGTGTCATTGATGTTGTCCAAAGCTCTAAACCTGATAATCATGAAGCTCAAACACTCAAGCTTGAATCGTTTAAAGACTTGCTCGATAACCCTGAAAAAAATCTAGACGATATCTCTCATATTTTTAAACATGTGCTTCCTGAAGTCATTCTTCAAACTGATTTAAAAAACATTGAAATACTTAAAAAATCTTTTAATTCCTCAAACGTAGTTACCCACGAGCTAGAGCATGCGCTAAAAACATCCTTAGAAACGTTTCAACAACCTGGGGTAAGTACAAGAGATGTTCTCAGCATCATTAAGAATTACCAAAGCTATGTAAGCACAAAAGAGAGTTTATTAACTCATAAAGTGGCTGATATTTATCAAGCGATCATCAATAATTTCATTGACAAGCAAATTCATGAAGGTAAATCATTCCAGAAAACCCTGGATATTATAACTAAAACAAGAAGCCATCTTCCCCAAGAAATCCAAAGTCATTTGCCAGATCATAACGAAGAATTAATTCAAGAAATTTACTTTTCTCATGCGAAAAAGCAACAAGAGTCTTTGCAACTAAAAACCCTGATCGACAATTTATCTAATTTAATGAAAAACACTCCCGACCTAGCAAAGAATAAAATAAAAATACAAGCACGCAACATAGGGCATAATATTATGAGGAAGATTTATAAAGATGAAAAAGGAACCAGATCCTTAGCCCAAGGAAAATATCTTAACAACAAAAAAATTAGAAGGTTACTAATGTCAGTAGACAACCTCAATAGTGATGTAAAAAAAGACATTGAAAGCCTGCTAGACACTTCAGCAGAAAATGCGCATAAGGGTGCTCAATTAAGACTAAAGAAAGAACTTACACAACACAACTTCAAAGATTTGATGCTAAACCTAACCACCCATAAATCGCCACAACCTATACCTAGTCAAAAAATTCCTCACTCATCTAAAAAATCAACGCCAAAAGTTGTGAAGAAAAGGTTTCCCTACCCCAGTCTTAACCCCTTTACAAAATCAAACAAGAAATCAAAGAAGTCTTAAAAAATATTGACTACTTTTGTCAATGAGTCTACGATCAAAAAATGACACATGTTTTAAAAACGATATCAAGAAGAATTGTTCAGTCTTTAAATCAACTAATAAGTTACTTACCACTATGCATCGTTACTTGTTTTACAGTACCGATCTATCCGATATTAAACTATGGATTTTATGGCGGCAATCTATCTCTTTATGATTGTGTCTCTTGGGTTGAATCACGCCTTCCCTATGTTAGTTTCAAGCATTTAAACCCCTTATCAAAAATGGCAACTATCAATCTTACATCAGAAATTCTTACGGATTTTATGGCAGTTATATCTTTTTTTCTAATCATGGGAATCCCCTCAATAATAGCCATGACTTATAGTGTTGCCATGTGTGCTGGTTTTGTACTACCTTTTTTCTTAGTACCTTCTTCCTCCATTAATCTCTTTTTTAATAACGCGCTTAGGGATGATCAACCCCATATACATCTTGTACTTTATTTCCCTCTTATTTTAATTCCTCCTTCTTGGATTTCTATCATTTTTGATTGGGTGATAACTAGTATGTTACTGATACTAAGTATGTTACTTATAGCTATTCAGGTTTTGAGTTTTAATCAGATTGCTTCGCTCCGTTTGGTGAGACAAAAACTTTCTTTCCTTGATGAAATCTATACATCAGCCCCAAACCAAGAAGTTCAAAGCTGGCTTCTGAGCCTTATCTTTAATTTTGTATTTTTCAGAAGATATGAGGAAGCTGACTATGAATATAAGGAGGATCTAGAGAAAATTTCCAGGCTAAAAATTGTAAAACAATCAAGACATATCAGCTCAATATTTTTATACAAAATTCAAACATTATGTAGCTCTAGAGAAATTGAAAGGCGCAGCAATAAACCAATTATCTGGTTATTGTTTATTCACGAAAATGAAATTTGTCAGATACCTGATGAGTTCTTCCGCGTGTATAATTTATCCCAGCCCAATATTCATAAAGCCGCCCTATCTGAAATAATGAAATTTAACATTCATGCAGCTATTATCGACAAATCCCCTGATTCTTTTGTTGGACCCATCACAACTGAATTGAAAAAAATAATAAGCAAACATCCTAACTTAGCGCATCAGGCCACATTAAATCTTGCACAATTACTGTATATAAGTAATCAACAAGAAAAAAATTCATCCCTGTTCCACGAATTTTTAGCTAAAGACATACTCGTTGATACTAACAAAGTTATTGAAAGCCTATTTCAAGGCTATCACTATGAAAAAGGCAATCACCCTCGAAATAAAAGTATTCTATATACATTACTTAAATCAACCGCTCTAGGAACCCACTCTCAGGTACAGACATATACTCTGATGAGTTCAGAATTTACATTGGTTTTGGAAAGATTAAAGAATTTTTTTAATAATGAAACTAAATTTAATGAAGCCTTTAATTACAGCAATGGTTCTGGATCCT
>MPMF02220195.1_pt1 | contig 113189 bp, 80 predicted proteins | sample 1617271 | NCBI WGS metagenome assembly MPMF02 (sample SAMN05944812, study PRJNA350692) | marine metagenome | biome: marine; feature: ODZ; material: water; isolation source: 120 m water sample prefiltered with 30 um filter, filtered on to 0.2 um... | place: Pacific Ocean | collected 2012-04-09... | reverse complement strand
TGGTGCAGTCCCGACCAGGTGGAGTTCTACCTGGTGGATTTCAAGAAGGGGGTGGAATTCAAGTGCTACGCGGCAGCACGCCTGCCACATGCGCGGGTGTTGGCGATCGAGAGTGACCGGGAGTTTGGCCTGAGCGTGCTGAAGAGGGTGGACGAGGAGTTGAAACGGCGGGGAGACATGTTCCGCAAGCTGGGGGTGCAGGACGTGGCCGGCTACAAGAAGGCGGGCGGAAGTGAACCGGTGCCGCGATCCCTCCTGATTATCGATGAGTTCCAGGAGCTCTTCGTGGAAGACGACCGCATCTCGCAGGATGCCTCGGTCCTTCTGGATCGCATCGTGCGTCAGGGTCGTGCCTTCGGCATTCATGTGCTGCTCGGGTCACAGACGCTGGGGGGCGCCTACAGCATGGCCCGCACCACGATGGGCCAGATGGTCATCCGGGTGGCCCTGCAGTGCAATGAGTCGGATGCCTATCTCATCATGGACGACTCCAACCCTGCCCCGCGCATGCTGACGCGTCCGGGGGAGGGAATCTACAATGACAGCGCCGGCACCCTGGAAGCCAACAGCCCGTTCCAGGTGGTCTGGCTGCCGGATGAAGAACGGGATCAGTCTCTCCAGCATGTGCTCAGGATTGCGGAGGAGAACTCGTATGACTGCTCCGCTCCCATTGTGTTCGAGGGCAACTCCCCGGCAGATGTGGGCGAGAACGGGCTGCTCCGCGGACTCCTGCACACCAAGGCGATGGAACCTTCTTTTGCCAAGCGGGCCTGGCTGGGTTCTCCCAACTCCATCAAGGGTCCAACGGAGGCAACCTTCCATCGCCAGAGCGGGAACAACCTGATCGTGATCGGTCAGCGGGAGGAGGCGGCCCTGGCCATGCTGGCCGTTTCGCTGGTCTCCCTTTCCGCCCAGTCTGGGAAGGGTGGGATCCGGTTCATTGTATGTGACGGAACCACCCCCGGATCGTCCGAGTCCGCGTTCCTGCAGCGAGTGGTGGAAGCGGTGCCACACCAGGTGGAGGTCGTAAAAAACAACGATCTGCCACGTGTGATGGGCGAGCTGGGCGAGGAAATGAAACGGAGAGCGTCGGACGAGGAGATCGCCGCCAATGACCCGCCGGTCTTCCTGCTGATCCACAACCTGCAGAAGTTCAAGAATCTCAAGCACGAGGATGACTTCGATTTTTCGTTCGACAGCGACGATGCGGGTCCCAACCCGGGGGCGCAGCTCAACGAGATCGTGACGGAGGGGACGGGTTACGGGCTGCACGTGATGGCAACGGTGGATACCTACAACAACGTGAACCGTTTCCTGAGTCGGAAGGCGCTGAGTGAATTCGAGATGCGGGTCATTTTCCAGATGAGCCAGAACGATTCGGCCGCCCTGGTGGACAGCCCGGCGGCAAGCAACCTCGGCCTGCACCGCGCTCTATTCTACAATGAACACGAAGGTTATCTGGAGACCTTCCGGCCCTATGCCCTGCCCGGAAACGCCTGGGTGGAGGAGGCCGGGAAGGAACTTGGGAGGCTGCTGGGGTAGAGGAATGACAGCAGGGTAGTTTTTTCCAATCCGGGGCGGGGATGCTTGATATCTGCCGTGGGGGAGAGTGTAGGATGAGTCCATGAAGATGGCCCTGCTCATTCTTTCCCTTGTCATCGTGGTTTTCGGACCAACCCTGCCGGCGGGGGCAGAGGATGTCTGGCCGTCGTGGCGGGGTCTCCGGGGTGACGGATCCAGTCCGGACAAGGTGGTGCCCTTGAAATGGAGCGTGGAGAAGAACACGGTCTGGAAGACACCCCTGCCGGGGAAGGGGCACGCCTCGCCCATCGTGTGGAGGGACGACGTCTTTGTCGTAACCGCGGTGAAGGACAAGCGACAACTGCTCTGTCTGGACCGCAGGACCGGGAAGGTGAAGTGGTCCGAGACGGTGTTGACCTCTCCGCAGGAACGCATTCACCGGCGTAACAGCCTGGCCTCCTCGACCCCCGCAACGGACGGGGAACAGGTTTACGTGAGTTTTCTGGACGGGCAGGACATGTGCGTGACGGCTTATGATTTCAAAGGAAAAAGACAGTGGGAGAAACGCCCGGGAGTCTTCTCCAGCAGGCACGGCTACTGCTCGAGCCCCATTCTCTGGCAGGACAAGGTGATCATCAATGGTGATCACGATGGGGAGTCCTATATCGTGGCTCTGGAAAAGAAGACCGGGAAGGAGATCTGGAAGACGATGCGGGCCAACCGGACGCGCAGTTACTGTACTCCGGTGATCTGGACCATCGAGGGACGCAACCAGATGGTTCTCTCAGGAGACAAGACGGTGGCAAGCTACGATCCCGATACGGGGAAACAGCACTGGGTGATCGATGGTCCCACCGACCAGTTCGTGGCCTCCCTGGTCTACAACGGCGACCTGCTCTTCATGACCTGCGGATTCCCGCAGCTGCACATGCTGGGCATCGATCCGCGGGGTAGCGGGAACGTGACCAGGACACACGTCAGGTGGCGCACCCGGAAGGATCCTTCCTACGTGCCCAGTCCGGTCAGCATCGGGAAGTATTTCGTGGTGGTCTCGGACAGCGGGAAGGCGAGTTGCCTGGAGGCCAGGACCGGAAGACTGGCGTGGAACGAACGGATCGGGCGCGAGCACGGTGCTTCCGCGGTCACGGTGCAGGGGCATGTCTGCTTCGTTTCGGAGAGCGGGGTCATGACCGTGATCAGGCCCGAGGAGAAATTCGTCGAGGTGGCCAGGAACGAGCTGGGCGAGGAGATGCACGCCTCTCCCGTGATCACGCAGGGACAGTGGATCCTCCGGGGAGCGGAGCATCTGTTCTGTATCGGTTCGAACTAGCGGCCAACCGGGCCGCGGATCGCGATTTCCGCTAGAGGATGCCGCGGGCCTTGAGGTTGTTGAGGCGGTGGGCGATGTCGGCGAGGCCGTCGGCGGTGCACTCGTTGTAGTCCCGCCCGTCAGTGGTGTCGATGCCATGGCCGGGATCGAGGTCCCGGAGGGCCTGCAGGGCCGCATCATCGTGCCGGAAGAGTTCGACAAAGACATGCTCCAGGGTGCCGGTGCGCGCCACTGCGGTGAGGAGGGAGCCGATCCAGCCATCGTCGGTGGAGAGACATCCGCGGGTGGTCATGGCGGAAGCGTGGAAGCAGCCGAGTTCGCCCGCCGCACCCATCTGCGCAATGAGGTCCTCGTTCTCCGGAATGCTGAGGTCCGAGTCCCCGCAGTGGGCGGCATCGGTGAGGGACTTGAAGAACCTGCTGTCGCCGCCGACCAGGGAGTTGGCGGCCTGGAGGAATTTCCAGAGACGCCCAATGTCGGTGAAGGTGGCGAACTCACCGGGACGCAGGAACTCGACATGCCACGAATCGATGCAGGAATCGGCAAGACCGGCCTCGGTGTAGCAGCGGTGGTGGAGCCGGGCGTTCTGTTCAACGGCGGCCTCAAAGTCGGCACCATCCTTGCGTGGCGAGCCGCTCATCCACTCCTCGATGGAGGTGGAGGAAACGATGGTGACCCCGTGGGTCTTGGCCGCTTCCAGTCCGGAAAGGAGCTGGTCTGCCACCGCGGATTCGTCCCCGGGATTCATGGGGTCGGCACCGCCCACCATCAGGACGAAATAGAGCTTCAGGCCGAGGTCCTTGAAGCCGTTGCAGATCTCGTCGAAGTCCTCACCTCTGGTGCCGGGGATGACGGGAACCTGCACGCCGTCGAGTTTGACGCGGCTGAGTTCCTGGAGCTTTTTCATCTCGGCCAGAACGACCAGTTCCCCGTCGCTGGTGCGTGGGACGTTTCCGTCGTCATCGGGGACGATCCCTCCAACCCATCCGGAGTGGGTGGCGACGACTCCGAGTTCAATGTCGGTCTTGTTGATGATGTCAGCCATGATGAAGGCAGGAGTGTCCAAAGTGAGAGGCGTTGGTCAAGGATCGCGGTGGAGATATTAGTTATTGCTTATTGGTTATCAGGGAGAGGGTTTACGATTCTTGTTGAGAGGGGGGAGGATGCCTTGCTGTAGTAGGGCCATGAACTTGCGCGTGATCCTGTTGCTGGGGATGCTCTGGACGGGAGCCGGGGTGAGGGCGGAAAACTGGCCCAGCTGGCGGGGGCCGCATCGCAACGGGGTGGTGCCGGACCGGGAGGGACCGGCCAGTTTCTCCAAGGAGCGCATGTGGAAGGTCAAACTGGAGGGCCGGGCCTGTTCGACTCCCGTGGTGTGGGAGGGCCAGGTGTTCGTCACCGGTTTGATCGGTGGGAACGACGTGGTCCAGGCCTTCGATCTCAAGAGTGGGAAGGAACTCTGGCGGAAGGAGCTGGGAGCGGCCCGGCTGGGACGGACGCAGCGTATCGGCAGCAGTGCGAACTCGTCCCCGCTCACTGACGGCAGGCATCTCTTTGTCTATTTCAAATCAGGGACGGTGGCGGCCATGACCCTGCAGGGGAAGGTGGTCTGGAAGATCAATCTCGATGAAGTCACTCATCCGGACAGGATTCTCTGGGACCGGGGCACCTCGCCCATCTTTGCGGGCGGTCATCTCGTGATAGCGGTCATGCAGCAGGCGGGAACCTCCTCTCTCGCGGCGCTCAACAGGGAGAACGGGAAACGGGTCTGGATGACGGAGCGTCCCTTCAGGACGGTCGGGGAAAACGGGGACAGCTACTCATCGCCCTTCGTGGCGGAGGTGGATGGGGTGGAGACAATCGTGACCTGGGGAGGAGATCACCTGACCGGGCATGACGCGGGGACCGGAAAGCAGCTCTGGTTCTGCGGCGGGTTCAACCCCAGGCCGGAGCGGGTGTGGCGCACCATCGCCTCTCCCTCCGGGACGGCCGGGGTGGGGATCGTTCCCTATGGACGGGAAGACCGGGTGGCGGGGATCAAGCTGGGAGGCAAGGGAGATATCACCAAGTCAGCCTGGCTCTGGAGCGCCCGGGGCTGGGGCTCGGACACCTGCACCCCCGCGGTGCACGGGAACCGGGCCCTCATCCTCACCGATACCGGGAAGACGCGGGGAACCTTGACCATGGTGAATGCAACAACCGGCAAGAAGGCCTGGCAGAAAACCCTGCCCAAGTCCGTCCACACCTTCTGCGCTTCGCCGGTGGTGGTGGGTAGTCGCCTCTACGTTGCGCGTCGGGACGGAGCGGTCTTCACCGCCAGGCTGACAGCGGAGGGGATCGAGGACCTGGAGGAAATCAACATTGAGGAGGGAGTGATCGCCTCCCCGGTGGTGGTGGATGGCAGGGTGCTCATCCGCGGTGACAGGCATCTGGTCTGCCTCTGGTGACCCGGCCGCTGCGGTTCAGCTAATCAATCCGAGGGCCTTGGCGGATGAGATGAGAGCCACCGCAACGATGGCGATCGAACTCAGGAGGAAGGCGGTCTTGTAGAACTGTCCGCCCTCAAGCTCCCTGGGTGCCCACTTGCGGTGCATGATGATCGCGGCGTAGACCACGATGAGGAGGATAAAGGCGCTGGCGACCCCTCCGATCATGACCATGACGCCCGGGGCCTTGAACTTGAGAAAGAGAATGGCCCAGATAGCGGGAAAGACAAAGGCGCAGGTTCCCACGAATTTTTTGCGGCTCTCGGGGTCCTGGAAATCTCCCCAGCCCAGTTGGCTGAAGGCATCGCTGAAGAGTCGGGCCCAGGCGGCGAGGGCGGAGAGGAGAGTGGAAAAGAGCACCACCAGCGCCCCGCCGAGGAAGATTCCGAAAGCCCAGCCACCGAGCGATTCGGTGTAGATCGTGCCCAGCTGCGAGATCAATTCAGTCTTGGCCGGAACGAGGCCGCTCCGATGAAGAATGGCGGCACCCAGAATGTAGAAGAGCACTGTGACGAGGGTGTAACAGGCCATGGCGGCCATGGCGTCCAGGGTCATGACCCTGATCCAGCCGCGCGCGCGCCGCAGCCAGATTTCGTGCGCCTCACCATTGGTCCAGCCCGGGCGTGGTCCGGTGTAGGCAGCGTAGCCTTTTTCCAGCAGCCAGTAGTTGTAGGCCATGATTTCATCTCCGCCCACCCCGGTGATGCCGAAAGCACCCACCGCGATCATGATCGCGGCGGCGGGCAGCTGAAAGCTCAGGCCAGAGAGGATTTCCGGGCTGCTGACCGCGTTGGGTGTCCACTGCAGCGCAATCACCGAGACCAGGGTGAAAATGGTGAAGAGCCCGATCATCACCAGGGAGAGCTTTTCGAGGAAGCCGTAGCGCCCGACCGAGACGATGACTGCCACGACGAGGGCGGTGAAGAGAGTCCACCAGGTCAGGCCAAAGTCGGTCAGGGCGGGAATCTGCATGAAAATGAGAGCCACCCCACCCACGATCCCACCGACCTGCAGGAACTTGAAGGTCATGATGAGAAGCCAGACCCAGATCGAGAGGTGTCCCCTGCCCAGGCGGGGACCGGGCAGGTCGTTGAGGGCCTGCATGGTGGTCCGTCCGGTGTAGATGGCGTGTTTGCCGAACTCGAGCTGGAGAGCGACCTTGACGAGGCAGGAGAAGATGATGACCCAGAGGCAGACAAAGCCGGCCTTGGCCCCGAGCAGGGTGGTGGCAATGAGTTCACCCGAGCCCACGATGGAGGCGGAGAGGATAAATCCGGGTCCGAGAAAGCGAAGTTTGCCCGAGAAGGTGGTGGGGGGCTCGAGGATGTCATCCTCGGTGAGGCGATACGGGTTTTCAGCCATGGGATAGAGCAGTTTGCACGGACCGGAGCATTTGCCGAAGCTCCAAATAGGGCAACGGGGAAGGAAGAGTGAATTATCGTGAGATTTCGGTGAATAGAGTGGGGCAAGGGCGCCGTCGAATGGACCGAATCCATTTGTATTATGATGAAGCGTTTTCTGTTCCTTTCCCTCGCTCTTGTTGGTGGGTGTATTTTTCCCGCCTGTGATTTCGCGAAGTTCTCGGCGAATGTCGAAACCAGTAAACTGAAGGAGAAAGTCGCGGAGCTCGAGAAGGAGCGTGAGGATGCCGCCCTGGATGCGGAGTTGGAGGAAGCCCGTCGCCAGTTGCAGATCGCGCTCAAGGCGCTGGAAATCGAGGTTCCTGATGAAGAGGGCGCGATTTCCGATGAAGAGGGCGTGGTTGACGTCGGGCCGGATGGGCCCGGGGATTTCGCAAATGTCCCCAAGGCGATCGTGGTGGAAGAATCACCTCTGGAAGTTGAGCCCCTTCCGGATGACGGGCAGGCGGTGGCGATCCAGGAGGCAGTTCCGGCAGCCCTGTTGAACGCCGGGGATCACCAGATCTTCTTTGCGGAGCTCTCCAGGTTCGGGGAGTGGTTCGAGACCCGGGAGTATGGATTCGTGTGGCAGCCGACGGCACTTGGGGCGGATCCGACCTGGAGGCCTTACACCCGGGGTCGCTGGGTGAATTCCGACCAGGGCTGGACCTGGCTTTCGGACGAGCCCTTTGGCTGGGCGGTCTATCACTACGGTCGCTGGGTTCTCCTCGCCGAGCACGGCTGGGTGTGGGTGCCGGGCGATGACTGGGCCCCGGCCTGGGTGTCATGGCGCCAGAACGATGACTATCTCGGATGGGCGCCCCTGCCACCCGAGACCCTCTACGACGAGGTATACGATTACGATCCGGGGATCGACCTCGCCTACGACGTGTCCCCCGACTACTACAACTTTGTCCCGGTGGACCACTTCTACGAGCCGGTGCAGCCCCACTGTGTGCCGCAGGTGACGGTGATCACCATCATCATCAATACCCGCAACGTGACGCGCTTTTCGATGCGGGGGAACCACGTGCATTGCGGGGGTCCGGACTTCGGTTGGGTGAACCGGCACGCGCGGCGGCCCGCCCGTCGCTGCCAGCTCGATTTCGGGGGCGGACACGACCACTTCGCGCACCGGAACCGGCCCCGGCTGCACGAGGACAGGTTGCACGTCTTCGCCCCGCGGGTCGATGCACCCTGGAATGCCGCCGTTTGTCCCAGCCGGGTAGCGGGTGACCTCGGTCGGGTGGAGATCGTGCGGGCCGGTAAGAGGGAAATCAAACGGGACCTCAGGCACCGGCATCATGAGGCCTCGGTGCGGAGACATGAGGGCGCGCGGGAAGCCATGGGGTTGCCGGAATGCCAGGTGGCCCTGCGCAACAATCTGCAACGACGCAGGACTTCGAGAGAACGGCAAGGGGGGAATGATCTCCTGGAGGACAGGCAGCAGAGGAGGGCGAAAGCGGAAGCCAGCTTGCGTGCTGCTACTGAAGCGGTGGCAGCAGTGGAACGACGCATGCAGGACCGCAAATTGCAGCCGAAGGAGCGGGCGGAGGCACGACGGATGATCGAGGAGGCCGGGAAGGAAGTGGCAACGGCACGCGAATCGCTCAGAACGCGGGGACCAGCTGAAGCACCCCGGTCTGTTGCTCCCGATCCGGGCACGGGTGATCTCCTGGCGGAGCAGAAGGAGCAGAAACTGTCGGAGGCCAAGCGCGAGGAGATGGCGCGTCAGCGGGCTGAGGAAGTGAAACGTCGGGCCCTGGCGGAGCAGAAAGCCGAGGAAGCGAAGCGCCAGACTCTGGCGGAGCAGAAACTGTCGGAGGCCAAGCGCGAGGAGATGGCACGTCAGCAGGCTGAGGAAGTGAAACGCCGGGCCCTGGCGGAGCAGAAAACCGAGGAAGCGAAGAGCGAGGAAATCGCACGTCAGCGGGCCGAGGAAGTGAAACGCCGGGCCCTGGCGGAGCAGAAACTGTCGGAAGCCAAGCGCGAGGAGATGGCACGTCAGCAGGCTGAGGAAGTGAAACGTCGGGCCCTGGCAGAGCAGAAAGCCGAGGAAGTGAAACGTCGGGCCTTGGTCGAGCAGAAGCAGGCTGAGGAGGCAAAGCGCAGTGCTCTTGCGGAGCAGAAACTGTCGGAGGCCAAGCGCGAGGAAATGGCGCGGCAGCGTGCCGAGGAAACCAAACGTCGTGCTCTTGCCGAGCAGAAAGAGCAGAAACTGGCGGAAGCCAAACGCGAGGAGATCGCACGTCAGCAGGCTGAGGAAGTGAAGCGCCGGAACCTGGTGGAACAGAAAGCCGAGGAAGTGAAGCGTCGGGCTCTTACCGAGCAGAAGGAACAGAAACTGGCGGAAGCCAAGCGTGAGGAAATGGCGCGTCAGCGGGCCGAGGAAGTGAAACGTCGGGCTCTGGTGGAACAGAAAGCCGAGGACGCGAAGCGTCGGGCTCTTGCCGAGCAGAAGGAACAGAAACTGGCGGCAGCCAAGCGTGAGGAGATGGCGCGTCAGCGGGTCGAGGATGCGAAGCGGCGGGCTCTGGTGGAACAGAAAGCCGAGGACGCGAAGCGGCGGGCTCTTGCCGAGCAGAAGGAACAGAAACTGGCGGAAGCCAAGCGCGAGGAGATCGCGCGTCAGCGGGCCGAGGAAGGGAAACGTCGGGCCCTGGCCGAGCGGAAGCAGGTTGAAGCGAAGCGGGTGGAGATGGAGCGTCAGCAGGCTGAGGAAGCGCAGCGTCGGGCTCTTGCCCAGCAAAGGGCGGAGGAGACCAGGCGCCGGGAAGTCGCTCGTCAGCAGGCGGAAGAGGTCAAGCGTCGGGCTCTCGCCCAGCAGAAAGCTGAGGACGCCAAGCGCCGGGCCCTGGCCGAACAGAAGATGGCCGAAGCCAGGCGCCAGGCGATGGAACGTCAGCGCGCCGAGGACGCAAGGAGGCAGGCTCTGGCGAGGCAGAAGGTGGAAGATTCGCGCAGGCGCGCCGAACTGGACGCCCAGCGCAAGGCCCAGATCGACACGCAGCGGCGGGCGGAAGCAGTGCGTGCCCGGGCGGATGCCCAGCGTCGTGCCGAACTGGACGCGCAACGGAAGGCCGCAGCCGTGCAGGCCCGGCGCCAGGCTGACGCCCAGCGGGCGGCCGCGGAGGCGAGAGGGCGGGCAGCAGCCAAGTCGCGGGCGGAGGCCCAGGCCGCGGCGCGCCGGCAGAAGACGGAGGCGGTCCGGCGGGAGGCGGCCAAGAACTCACGCAGCCGCAAAACGCGCTAGGGCGGGAGATCGCTGATGGGGCGTTGGATGAGCCTCTCGTCAGGGGGTCCCGGGCCCTTGGCTTCTCTCCAGTAAATCAACGTAGGCGTCGGGAACGAGATCTTCAGGGGTCACCCCCAGGGGTCCCATGAGCTGGTGCGTCTCGGCCTCACCATCCCCTATGGAATCCCCCTCAGCGAGCACGACTTCGAGCTCCAGGAAGTCCCCGAGTCCCTCGACCCGATCGAGATGGATACGGGTCCGGCCGACGAGGTAGAGATGGCGGACTTTCCGGACCACGGCCTTTTCCCCGTAGGCGGTAGTGAGGACATGGCGCAGCCCTGCGGGATCGGAGGTGGGGGCAATGGAGTAGTGGGAGGTCTTGGGCCCCTCCTGGTCCGGTCGCTGGTAGAATATGAGTTCACCCCGCTCCGGACCGAGGATGCGGAGCTTGAGGCGGCCGGAGGGGCAGGGGAAGAAGACATCTTCCTGCGCGATGACGACCGGTTCGGAGGGGGACAATTCCCGGGCCCGCCGGGCGGTGTCCTCGTAGTCGGACAGGTGGGCCTTGATTTCGACATTGCGGGCCATGGGAAGAAGGTCGGGTTTTCCGGGGCCGAGGTGATCGGGGAGGCGTCCGGAGAGACTACTTTTTTGAGTAGGTGGCCTCCATCTCCATCGTCATGGTGCCGGTGCCCTTGGAAACGATTGTGCCCTGCGGGATTTCCCCGCTAGCCTCCATGGTCACGGTGCCATTCCACTTATGCTGGGTCTGCCAGCAGGTCGCGGTGTCGAGGAGCAGGAAACCTTTCATGGAGGTTTCCACGAGTTCCCCTGTCTGGGGTCCACCCTTCATGAGCATGGTGGCATCGAACTTGGCGTATTCACGGTTCTCCATGAGAACGCGTTCCTTGAGGGTGAAGGAGAAGGAGGCCTCCTTTATTGTGCCGTCATCTTTGCCCAAGATTTCGATAGCCTCCTGGCCCTTGAGGTTGAAGGTCTCACCCAGTTTGACGGGTCGGTCTGGAATGAGTTTGTGAAACATGTGCAAACCCGGTTCATCCTTGTTGAAGGTATTGTCAGTTTCCTCAAGGGCCGCTTCCCTGGTGACCTCATCGACGGGATTTCCCGCTTCGTCAGTGACGATGATTTCCCCGCCCTGTCGGGAAAGGAGGAGGGTCTTACCCGTGAGGGGACTGGTTTCCTTTTCTTCCTGGGCGGGGGCCTTGCTTCCAACCAGTTCAGTCTTCTGAGTGTCCTCCTTTTCAATAACCTTGAGCTGGACCTTGGAGATCGACCCGGCGGTAGCCTCCAGGATGGTGAGCTCTTTTATTTCATTCTTTGCGCTGCTTATTTCCAATTCCTGAGGCGGACTCCCGTCGACGGTGAAGGTGGATGTCATATTCATGGTCATCCTTTCGGTGTCGCGGAAAACATCCCCGGGGGCCCGTTTTACCTTGGTGAAGGAAATGGTGTTAGGGTCCTGCTCCCCGGCCGGAGTTGAGGACTCCTGTGTTGGGGTGGTGGAGGTGGAATCCTGCTCCCTGGTTTCGTTGCAACCGAGCAGGAGAAGGGCACAGGCGGGCATATAAAATGCTTTCATGGTCTTTCTATGAGGTTGGCCGACGGAATGGGCCATTATAATTGGAAGGATGGATTGCAACAGGCAGGCCTCGATCAGCTACCTCTTCAGTTTCCGGTCGTGGTAGGGGTCGCCGGCCGGGGGGCGGATGGGCATGAGGAGGCCCCCTGACTCACCGAGTTCCCTGAAGAGCTGGGTGCGGAGGGAGTCGGCTTTTTCCCGGAAGGCAGGGACCCTGATCAGGTTGTGGCGTTCGTGGGGGTCGCTCTCGAGGTCGTAGAGGCCATTGATGTCCCAGTGGCCATGGGTGTAGACATATTTCCAGCGGTCGGTGCGAAGGGCAAGAGTGGTGGGCTGGGCGGGAAAGTTCCACTCCCAGTGGTATTCGTAGAGGATGTGGTCGCGCCATGGGGTGGGAGGTTTGAGCCCCTTGAGGAGGGAGAGGAAGGACCGGCCGTCAAACTCCGGGGCGTTGGCGGGGGCCTTGGTGCCGGCGGCCTCGAGGAGGGTGGGAGCGATGTCAATGTTCTGGACCATCTCCTCGATTACGGTGCCGGGCTTGATGCCCGGCCCCCGGGCGAGGAGAGGAACGCGGATGCTTTCCTCGAAGGCATCGCGCTTGTCGTAGAAGCCGTGTTCGCCGAGGGCGAAGCCGTTGTCTCCCATGTAGACCACAAGGGTGTCCTTGGTGAGTTCGCTCTGGTCGAGGTGGGTGAGGAGGCGTCCGATGTTTTCGTCGAGGCCGTGGATGGTCTCGCAGAAGTTGTAGTAGAGTTCGTCGAAGTCGGGGACCGGGTCGTGGTCGAGGGGACCGGTCTGCATGTGGTCGATCCCGTGGATGCCGAAACGGCGTTCGCGGACCCAGCGGGGCTGGGTGGCGTAGTTCTCCTCGGTATTGGCCATGGTGGCGGGGTAGGGGATTTTTTTGCCCTCGTAACGGGTGGCATGGCGGGGAGCGGGGGTGAAGGGGTAGTGGACCGCCTTGTAGCCGAGGTAGAGGAGGAAGGGGTGGTCGGTGGGGCGTTCCTTGAGCCACTTGATGGCCTGGTCGGTCAGGATGTCCGCGTTGTAGCCCTTGAAGGCCTGGCGCCTGCCATTGATGTTGAGCTCCGGATCGAAGTAGGTGCCCTGTCCCTTGAAGCTGACCCAGTGGTGGAAGCCGGGGCGCGGTTCGTCGTTGTCGTGGCCCATGTGCCACTTGCCCACGTAGGCGGTGCGGTAACCGGCCTTCTGGAGGTGCTGCGGGAAGAAGACGGTTCCCTTGGGGACGGGGCGCTGGTTGTCGACCACGCGGTGGTGGTGCATGTACTGGCCGGTCAGGACGGAGGCCCGGCTGGGGGAACAGAGGGACGTGCTGACGAAGGCGTTGGCAAGGTGAGCCCCTTCCTTGGCGAGCCGGTCGAGGGCCGGGGTCTCCAGCCACTCGGGGGCATCGGGGTGGAAGCCCATGAGGTCGTAGCGATGGTCGTCGCTGAGAATGAAGATGATGTTGGGCGGCTTGGCGGCGGCGAAGGCCGGGAAGAGGGAGGCGGCGAGGAGCCAGGGGAGGAGTGAACGCATGGTGGGAGGATGGTGATGTGGTTGCCCGGGAGCAAGAGCGCAACTCTGGTTCCGGGAGTGATTGGGCTTAGTCCCTGGTCACCTTGCTGCCCCACCAGGTGGGATTGGGCTGGAAGCCGGGAGCGAGGAAGTTGGCATGCTGCTTCTCGAGCCGGGGAAGACGCTGGGTTTTCACGGCGGCATCCTGCTGGGTCCGTCGGGCGGCATCGAAGCGGGCATCCTTCTTCGGGATGCGGGCTCCTGTCGCGGCGAGCCAGCCGTCGAGGGCGGCGCGGAGTGTTTTCACCCGTGGTCCTTCCCCGGCGGCGAGGTTGGTCTGCTCCCCGATATCCCGGGCGAGGTTGTAGAGTTCGTCCCTGCCATCCTCGTAGTAGTGAATGAGTTTCCAGTCCCCGCGGCGGATGATGGCACTTGGTTCGCCGCCCTGGTTGCCATAGTGCGGATAGTGCCAGAAGAGGTCACGCGGGGGAATGGTTTTGCCCTTGAGGAGGGGAACGAGGCTCACCCCGTCGACGTGCTGGGCGGGGAGGGGATCAAGGCCCGCCAGTTCGAGCAGAGTGGGATAGAAATCCGTTCCGGTCACCGGGGTCTCACAGGTTGTCCCGGGCCGTGTCACTCCCGGGGCCTTGATGTAGTAGGGTTCGCGGATGCCGCCCTCCCACTGGCGTCCCTTGCCACCGCGGTAGGGCAGGTTGCAGGTGGCGAAGGCATCACCCGAGGAAACGCCCCCGTTGTCGGAGGTGAAGATCACGATGGTGTTGTCCGCGATTTTAAGTTCGTCGAGGGTCTGGAGGACGATGCCCACCGCGTCATCCATGCTTTCCATCATGCCGGCGTAGATGGGACAGTCCTGGACCTGGCGCACGGGCAGGGTGCGGTCGATGAGGAAGCGGTTGCCCTGATGGGGGGACTTGCCGGCCTTGTCCCGGTACTTCTGCCAGAGCCCCGGGGTGGTCTGGATGGGTCCGTGGACCGAGTAGAAGGAGAGAAAGGCAAAGAAGGGGGTCCCGTCCTGATCCTTGATGAAGGCCGCAGTGTCGTTGGCGAGGCGGAGAGGAAGGGATTGCCCTTTCGGGCCATCCTTCATCTTGGGATTCCGGAAAGGGGAGAAGAAACCGCCGGGGGGACTGCCCCGGTGGTGTCCGCCGATGTTCCGGTCAAATCCGTGGTCCTCCGGGAATGAGCCCTCGCTTCCGAGGTGCCACTTGCCCGCGAAGAACGTCTCATAGCCGCCCTTTTTGAGCGCTTCGGCCAGGCTGGTGTCCTCGTGAGGAAGATGGCGGAGGTATTCGGAGGGCAGGATCCTGTCGTTGCGTTTCCAGTTCAAGCCGGTGGCGGCCCCGATCCAGTCGGTGATGCCGTGACGGGCGGGATATTTCCCGGTCATGATGCTGGCGCGGGACGGTGAGCACACCTGGCAGGTGGCGTAGCCGTGGGTAAAGCGCACGCCTTCCCTTGCGATGCGATCGATGTGGGGCGTCTCGTAGTAGGTGCTGCCCTCGATGGAGAGGTCCTTCACACCGAGATCATCGGCGAGGATGAAAACGATGTTGGGAGCGGCGGTCAGGGCGGGCGGGCAGGTGAGCAGGAGGATCGGAAGAAGAAAGCGCATCAGGAGGGCAGTCGGTTGGTGAGACTGGATGAGGAAGTTTGCGGTGAATACGCGACAAGCCAATTTCCAAATGCGATTCGTTGCTCACCTGCCAGGGGCAGGAAAGGACCGTCCGCCGGATTTTCTAGGCCGGAATTCCACGCCCGAAGGAACGATTCGCCCATCCCTTCTGCGCGGTCTTTACATGTTGATGAGAGGGGCCACACTGACTTGCATCGAATTCTTCATGAACACCCGGACACTGATCACCACAGCAATCATGGCAGGAAGCCTGGCCGTGCAGGCCAAGGAATGGAAGAGCTGGCGGGGGGATGCGCATGGAAGCGGGATCGCTCCCGGGGCTGCGACCGTCACCAAGTTCTCGGAGAAGGAGAATCTTCTCTGGAAGGTCAGCCTGCCCGGCCCCGGCAACTCAACCCCGATCATCACAAACGACAGGATCCTGGTGACCTGCGGAATCGAGGGTAATGACGCAGTGGTGGCCTACAGTCTGTCCGGGAAGGAACTCTGGCGGACCACCTTCGGGAGTGAGACCCCGGGCAAGGGGGCGAACAAGCAGAAGGGAACGGGAGCCAATTCCTCGATCGTGACGGACGGACAGGGGGTTTTCACCTATTTCAAATCGGGACGGGTGGCGGCCCTCACGATGGGAGGAAAGAAGGTGTGGGAACTCAACCTGCAGGACAAGTATGGAAAGGATACCCTGTGGTGGGACGAGGGAACCTCCCCGGTCATCGCCGGTGGCTTTCTCGTGGTGGCGGTCATGCAGACGGAGGGAGGATCCTACATGATCGGTCTCAGGAAGAATACCGGGGAAGTGGCCTGGAAGGCCGATCGTAACTTTGATGTGAGTCCGGAATCCGGGGACTCCTACACCACACCCCTGGTGATGGAGATCGAGGGACAGGAGACACTGGTGACCTGGGGAGCGGACCATCTGACGGGACACGATCCGTCAAACGGCAAGCTGCTCTGGACCTGCGGGGGCTTCAACCCGAAGAAGACCAAGTTCTGGCGGGTGATCGCCTCCCCGGCCTCGACCAAGGGGATCGTGGCGGTTTCCTATGCCCGGGGCCTGACAACCGGGGGAATCCGCGTGGGAGGGAAGGGAGATATCACGAAGGACGCCTGGGTGTGGAAGCGGGAGGGCATTGGCGCGGATGCGGTTTCCCCGGTCGCTGACCAGGGGACCGGCACTTTCATCGTGCTCAACGATTCGGGAAAACCGCGTGGCCTGGTTTCCTGCCTCGATGCGGTTAACGGTAAGACGATCTGGGAGGAGCAGCTGCCGAGGGCCGCGCAGAAATTCTATGCGTCACCTCTTCTGGCCGGCAACAGACTCTATCTGGCCCGGGTAGATGGCGTCGTCTATTGCGGGAACGTGGAAGGCAAGGGGTTGACCGGCCTCACGGAAAACAAGCTGGAGGATAATATCTATGCCTCGCCGGTTGCCATCGGAAACCACCTTTTCATCCGGGGTCGCCGCAATCTCTACTGCTTCGGGGAGAAGTAGGGAATGGCAGGCTGGGTTTTTCCGGCCGATTCCTGCATCAGTCCAAACGAGATGATGTTCCGGCATATTTTCTGGCAGAACTCCGGCAAGATCCCGGGTGGCGTTGAACTGATTTCATGAAGAGGAGCATGGTTACCAGGACCTGGCTTCATATGCCTGTGTTGGTTGTGGCTGCGCTGCTTGAGTCGTGCATCGGCGTCACTTCGGTGGACGAACTGCCGGCGGAGTTGCCGCTGAAACGGGATGAGAAACCTGCTCCGCCCAGGGTCGTTCAGCGGGAGGAGCCCGAGGGAAAAGGAGAGATCCGCCAGGTGGATATTGGCAGCTTGTTCCAGCTGCGGGAAGAAGGGCGGGTCTTCCTGATCGATGTCCGCCCGGCATTTTTCTTCGGCCTGGGACATATTCCCGGTGCCATCAGCCTGCCATTGAAGAAATTCGACTCACAGTTTCCCAACCTCCAGTCGCAATTTGATGCCGCTCGGGAGGCGGGCAGGGTCATCGTGCTCTATTGCACCAACGAGCAATGCCCCGATGGCCTCCGCACGGCGGGCAAGTTGTCGGGACTGGGCTACTCGACCTCAGTCTACAAGGGCGGTTGGAAGGAGTGGAAGGCAGCGGGGCTGTAAGGCCGGTCCTGCTGTAAGGCCACTACCTTCTCAGGCGGGCTTGCGGACGTGCAGCCAGGCGTGGACGTGGGGTTTGCCACGGAAGTAGGAGATCATGTTCGGTCCCTCCAGTTGCCAGACATCCCAGACCTCGTCCTTGCCGATGTTCTCGTCCCGGTAGAAGGCGAGGTGCAGGTTGTCGACTCCGCCCGCCTTGATGTATTTGAGGGCTTCCTGGGAGTCCTGCTTGCGGAAGGGAGCGAGGAGATCCCCCACCACTTTCATGAGGTGATCCTTCTGGTCCGCGCTGAGATCCCCTGCCCGGATTCCCTCCAGGCCGGTTTTCTTGCCGGTCAACTCGATCGTCTTGTTGCCCCTTTCGCCCCGACTCTTGCCGAGCAGGGCGACCTTGCGCTGCTTGCCATCGAGCATCTGGTAGACCTCGTTGGCGGTGACGGCCTGGTACCAGTAGGCGTTTTCTTCGTGCTTGGGACCTTCGTTGAAGCTCTTGCCAGCGTGGCCGTAGAAGATGGGCCCCCCGAAGGCGGCCCCTTCCACCGAGTCACCGTCGCAGCGGCGGGTGCAGTGGCGACCGCTCAGGACGAACTCGAACTTGCCGGTTCCGGGTTTGCCGAAGACCGCTACCGAGGAACCGCCTTCGAAGCCTTCGATTCCGCTGTCCCACTCGACCTGGTCGAAGACCTTCTCGGCGTATTCCTCGCTGTGGATTCCCATGAAGATGCTCTTGATCATGGCCTGCTGATCCTTGGTGAAGCTCTTCACCTTGGCCTTGGTGATCTGCCAGTTGTTGTCCACCTTCAGGCGCAGCTTGTGATCGAAGGGGAAGCAGATCATCTTGCGTTGCTCGTCGCTCAGGGAATCGTGGAAGGTCTTCACCAGGGTTTCCGGAGAGTCCGGGGCCGCTTTCTTCTTGGCGGCGAGGGCGGGGCCGAAACTGGCAGCCCCGATTCCCGCGGCGGCACCTGTGGAAGTGCGGAGGAAGGTTCGACGGCTGGAGGAGGAGGGGCAATCTGGGCGGAAGTCGGAGTTCATGGTTCTGGTTTCTAGACCCTTAGGGGTACGGAGAGAAGGGGGCAATTCTTTTTCTGGTTCCGGATTTCGATTCGAGGGAACCGGAGGGGAGCCACCGGGAGTTGGGACTGCGAATACCCGGGATGGGTAGGGAAAACCGGATCAGGTTCCGGTGCCCTGGTAGAAGCATGATGAGATGAGGGAAAGTTTGAATCCTCTGAAATTCAGGCCGTGGCAATAAATCTGAGGTCGTCAGCGACATCATTGGCGCTTTATAGTAGGAATCCCCTTAATGCCTGAAGAGATCCAGCGCGAAGATGGTGAGACCGCGGCCGATACGCGGAAGAAGGGTATGGAGCAGGCCTATGAGCGGACTCGCAAAAGTCTCATCGCGCGCCTGGAGAACTGGGATGATCAAAGAACCTGGGACGAGTTTTACCAGACCTACTGGCGGCTCATCTACTCGGTGGGATTGAAGGCCGGTCTGCGTTCTGACGAAGCCTTCGACGTGGTCCAGGAAACGATCCTCTCGATTGCCAAGCAGAGCAAGAAACGCCTCTACGATCCGGAGCAGGGTTCCTTCAAGACGTGGCTCATGAACATGACGCGCTGGCGGATCAACGACCAGTTCCGCAAGCGCAAGAAGGACACTGCGATGGCGGGGGCCGAATGGGATGACGACCGCAAGACGGCTGTGATTGACCGGTTTGAAGATCCCAAGGGAGATCTCCTGGAGCGTATGTGGAATGTGGAGTGGAAGAAGAACCTGGCGGATGCGGCACTCGCGCGAGTCAAGGCCCAGGTCTCCCCGAAGCAATACCAGATTTTTGATTACTACGTGGTGAAACAATGGGAAGCCAAGAAGGTGCAGGCGCACCTTGGCGTCAGCATGGCTCAAGTCTATCTTGCCAAGCACCGGGTGGGCGCTGTGCTGAAGCGGGAGTTGGCCAAACTCGAAAAGCATGCAAAACAATAAGGTTCGCCCGGAACCGACGATCCCAGATCATGAGGTTCTGAGGAAGATCGGCGGCGGCTCCTACGGTGAGGTGTGGCTCGCTCGTGGGGTGACCGGTGCGCTGCGGTCAGTGAAGACTGTCTGGCACAACGATTTTGAGGATGAGCGGGGATTTGAGCGCGAGTTTGAGGGAATTCTGAAATACGAGCCCATCTCCCGGGATCACCCGGGACTGGTAAACATTCTGCACGTGGGACGTGCCGAGGTGGAGGACGAACCCTTTTACTATTACGTGATGGAGTTGGGCGATGACATCACAACGGGCCGGAACCTCAATCCCGTGGAGTATGAGCCGCGCACCCTGCGCAGCGACATGAGGGAGGTGGAAGGTGATGCGATCGGAGTCGAGGATTGCATCACCTGCGGTCGGACCCTGGCAGAAGCCCTTGAACATCTCCACGAGCACGGATTGGCTCACCGCGACGTGAAGCCCTCCAATGTCATCTTTGTCGACGGGAAGGCCAAGTTGGCTGATATCGGGCTGGTGGCTCTGCGGGGTCAGCAGACTTTCGTGGGAACGGAAGGATTCGTGCCCCCGGAAGGACCTGGTTCGGCCCAGGCCGATGTCTACAGCCTCGGTAAGGTGCTCTATGAAATGGCGACCGGGAAGGATCGTCTTGATTTTCCGGAATTGCCCGACCACCTGCCGGAGGGTTCCAAGCTCAAACGCTGGCGCGCACTCAACCTGACCATTTGCGATGTTTGCGAGCCGAAGATCTCGCGACGGAAGATCAGATCGGCGGGGGAATTGGCTCGTGAACTGCACCGTCTGGAGCAGGGCAGGCCGCGGCCCATCCGGGTGCGGGCTGGCATGGTGGGTGGCGTGCTCGCCGTCGCGGTGGGGATGGCTACGGCAGCCCAACTGATTGCCCTCAAGCCGCTTGAGATCCCCTCCAGTGTGGAGTCCCTGAAGCCGCCGCCATTGCAGATGCGGGGTGTGGCCATCAGCAGTGATCCCCCGGGAGCAATGGTTTACAGCGAGGATGAGGAGTCCCTGGGGCTCACGCCCCTGGATCCGATGGATTTCCCCGAGGGAACTACCGTGACCTTCACGCTCAAGCTGAAAGGCTATCGGGAGCAGACCGTGACGGAGAAGGTTGGCGAGAAGGGGGCGGTAATCGGACCGTCTCTGGTGGAATTAAACCCGCCCCTTGAGCTGGAGCCCTGGGTGGATGTCTTCGGGACGCGTTACCAGCCCGAGGAGGACTATCATATCAGCCAGTATTATGTGACTGCGGAGGCCTGGGATTATTACCGGCAGGATACCGATCGGCAGGTGGGACTGGTGAGAACCCTGACCGAGAACGGGATTGAGAACGAGGTTATCCTGGTCAATGAGAAGGAGGCTCGTGATTACGTCAAGTGGCTGGAGAAACAGTGCCGGGAAACTCATCTGGAAGAAGATCAGTGGCTGGAGTACAAGTTGGACTACAATCGGTCGATTCCCGGGCTCAGTCCGGAAGATCCCCAGAGACGGAAGATCCATCCCTTTTACGCGGTGGTGCGTACGACGGCCTATGCCTATCTCAAACTCACCAGCAGACCTGCCGGGGCCGAAGTCTACATCCAGCGGACACACAAGGGGCAGGTTTACTCGCAGGCCCTGGGCCAGACTCCTCTCGAAGGAATCAGCGGGGAAAAACGGGGAGCACGGGTGGAGTTGAATCCAAAAGGACAGGGGGAACTCAAACTGATCGTGGAGTTGCCCATGTTCCGGCGACATGAGCAACCCCTCTATCTGCGCACCGACCAGGTCCTGGAGGACATGGTCATTTCCCTTCAGCATGAGAACCTCTTTGCCTATCCGCGTGAACCACTCGAAAACAGCCTGGCCATGCAGTTCATACCCGTCCGGGAAGATCTGGAACTGCTGGCCAGCATCTGGGAAACCCGGCAGCGCGACTATGACCTTTTCATCAGGAGCATGGCGGAAAATCTCCCTGCGCCCAAGCGGAATGACAAAACCGCAGCGGCGGATTATGCCCGATTTGTCAACCAGCAGGAGGGCAAGGTCCTCCCTCCGGTGCAACCGGAGTTTGCGCGGAAGGATCCGCAGGCTCGTGGTCCCGACCATCCGGTGGTGAATGTCACGCGGGAGGATGCGGAGTTGTTTTGCCTGTGGCTCACCCATTACGAGCGCAAGAAGGGTGAGATCGGAATGGGACACCACTATCGTCTGCCCACCGATGCGGAGTGGAGTATCTTCGTGGGTCTGGATGGTGAGAACGGGGTGTGGCCGATGGAGAAGCATGGACGAGCCGACGGGTTCTTCTGGGGAGCGGAGATGCCGCCGCCGGAGCGTGGTGGAAACTTTGCGGACTTGAGTCTGGTGGATGCCGATTTCGTGGAGACCGGCGATCATATTGCGGACTACAATGACGGAGTGGCCTACACGTCACCGGTGGGCAGCTATGCTGGTCGACCGGTGGGTAAGCACATGATGTATGATCTCGGAGGCAACGTGCTGGAGTGGGTGGGGAGTGATTACAGTTCCTTCGGCGAGTACGACGTCGCGCGGGGGGCATGCTGGAAGGGGTTTGTTGACAATCACCTCAAGGCCTCGGTGCGCAGACCCGTACGCAAACCTTCCCTGAGCCCGGGCAATGGCGATACTTCCGGCCTCTACGGTTTCCGGGTCGTTCTTGCCAAGGTCCCGGTCATCGCCGAAAAAGAGAATGAAAACGAAACCGCGCCGGAAGGCGCGCCTGAGAAATGATCGGAATCAGCATCGACTACCAGGGCCAGCTCCATTGCTCAGCCACCCATGATCCCTCTGGCGATTCTCTCGCCACCGACGCTCCGGTGGACAACAATGGACGTGGGGAGACCTTTTCGCCCACCGACCTGGTGGCCACTTCCCTCGGAACCTGCATGGCCACCGTGATGGGGATTGTGGCCCGGCAGAAGGAGATCTCCCTCGAAGGCATGAAACTTGGTGTGCGCAAGCATATGTCTGAGGATACCCCCCGCCGGATCTCCAAGCTGGAAGTGGAAGTCGATATGCCGATTCCCGGGGATCACCCCGGATGCGAGGTCCTTCAGGGTGCCGCCCTGGGCTGTCCGGTCTACCACAGCATCCACCCGGAGATTGAAGTGCTTCTCACTTGGCGCTGGAAGTAGGGGCCCCGGCCAGAGCGAAGAGAGGAACCGGTAGTCCCGGTTCCGGAGAGATGGGTCCGAGGTTTTGTGGAATTCTGATCCACTTCATCCGGGAAGAGGGGAGAGAAATAGCCTCTTTCAGATTGCATTCACCCGGAAATATCCGACACTTACTAACATAACTTACTTGATCAAGTTACTTATGATTAATATCCCTGAGCATGTCGTTTTCGACGATGCGCAGTGTGGAGCCCTCTCAAGATAGCTGGGAGCAACGGGACGTCTACCAAGGCCCAATTTCAGAATACGCATGAGCAAGAAGGACGGAAAACCATCGGCTAACGAGGGCATCAAGGAGCGCAGCAACTATCTGCGCGGGACGATTGCGGAAGGGTTGCAGGATCTTTCCACCGGGGGCCTCTCGGCGGACGATCAACAACTCATCAAGTTCCATGGATCCTACCAGCAGGACGACCGGGATCTGCGGTCCGCCCGGCGTAAGCAAAAGCTGGAGAAGGCCTTTTCCTTCATGATCCGCATCAGGGTGCCGGGAGGGGTTTCCACCCCGGAGCAGTGGATGGAGATCGATCGGCTGGCTACGGAGTATGGCAACGACACAATCAAATTGACCACCCGGCAGGCCTTTCAGCTGCATGGTGTGATCAAGAGCAATCTGAAGCGCACCATGAGGGAGATCAACGAGACTGCGCTGGACACCATCGCGGCCTGCGGGGATGTGAACCGCAACGTGATGTGCAACGCAAATCCCGATGCCTCCGTCCTGCACGCCGAAGTGCTTGAGGCGGCCAGGGCCATCAGTGCCCACCTCACTCCATCCACGGGGGCCTATCATGAGATCTGGCTCGATGGCGAAAAGGTGGGGTCGAGCAAGGATGAGGAGGAACCGATCTACGGGAAGCATTATCTCCCCCGGAAGTTCAAGATTGCGGTGGCTCTACCGCCCAACAATGACGTGGATATCTACGCCAACGATCTTGCCTTCATTGCCATCGTCAGGGGAAATGATCTGGAGGGCTTCAACGTGGCGGTGGGGGGTGGCATGGGAATGACCCACGGCAAGGAGAAGACCTATCCGCGGGTTGCGGACGTGATAGGTTTCATTCCCGCCGACAAGGTTGTGGAGGTGGCCGAGAAGGTGATGCTGGTGCAGCGCGATCACGGGGATCGGATCGATCGCAGGCATGCCCGCCTGAGATACACCCTGGATGATCACGGGGTGGATGCCTTCCGCGGGCTGGTGGAGAAGCGACTGGGTTACGAGCTGGAGAAGGAGCGTCCGTACGAGTTTACCGAAAATGGCGATCGCTATGGCTGGTCGGAGAACCAGGACGGCACCTTCAACTACACCTTCTATGTGCCGGGGGGACGGATTTACGACAGTGAAGACAGCCGATGGCGGAGCGGTTTCCTGGAAATTGCGAAGATCCTGCAGGGTGAATTCCGCCTGACCGGCAACCAGAACCTGGTGGTGGCCCGGGTGAGCGGGGAGCAGCGTTCCGAGGTGGAGAGGTTGATTGCAGATTACAGGCTCGACGTGCACGAGCGGCATACCGCCCTGCGGCTCCACTCGCTGGCCTGTGTGGCCCTGCCTACCTGCGGACTGGCGTTGGCGGAAGCGGAACGTCATCTGCCGGACGTTGTCACGGAACTGGAAGAGGTCATTGAGGAGTGTGGCCTGCATCATGATGCGATCACGATCCGGATGACTGGTTGCCCGAACGGCTGTGCGCGGCCCTACATCGCGGAGATCGCCTTCGTGGGTCGGGCTCCCGGCAAGTACAACGTCTACCTGGGCGGTGGATTTTTTGGACAACGGTTGAACAAGCTCTACCGTGCCAGCGTAAGGAGTGAGGAGATTCGTGACCTGCTCAAACCGGTGATCGAGGACTATGCCAGGAACCGGGAGGAGGGTGAACGCTTTGGTGACTTCGTCATCCGCCAGCGCTACGTGAAGTCCACCAGCAACGGGCTCGACTTTCATCACGACGTGGTTCTCCCGGAATGATTGACCCGCTGACGGAGCCATGAAGACGGACACGAATGTGAAACAGGATCCGGAGGATGTGGACGCGCTCAATGCGCAACTCAAGCCACTGGAGGCGGAGGGGCGTATTGAGTTTCTGGCAGAGCGATTCTCAGGCCGCCTCCTGGCGACCACCAGTTTTGGTCTGCAGGCCGCGGTGATGCTGAAATTGCTCAAGGATCACGCTCCCGGCATCCCGATTGTCTTCATTGATACCGGTTATCTTTTTGCGGAAACCTATCGCTATGCAGACCACCTGCAGGAGGAACTGGGATTTGAAGTCCAGGTTTATTCCCCCGCCGTGACCGCTGCGCGGCAGGAGGCACTTTACGGCAAGCAGTGGGAAGGGGGACCGGAAGGGATGGACGACTACGCCCGGGTCCACAAGATCGAGCCCATGAACCGTGCCCTCCGGGAGCTGGGAGCGGATGTCTGGATCAGCGGCCTGCGCCGTTCGCAATCGAGCGCGCGTTCCCAGCGCGGATTTGCTGAAATACAGTCAAAGACGTTGAAGGGTTATCCCATTATCGATTGGGATGACGAGAAAGTGGAACGCTTCATCCAGGACCATGGGCTGCCCCGCCATCCTCTTGTGGCGGCAGGCTATGTCACCATGGGGGACTGGCATTCGACCAACCCCGGGAGCAAGTCGTCAAAGGAGTCGACGCGTTTCAACGGAGAGAAATACGAGTGCGGACTGCATCTCGATTCGAGACAGCAGGATTTTCAGATATAATTCATTGATGACCCTGCTGCCAACAGGTAGAGGTCGTCTTGCTACAAACCACTAAAACTAGATCAATGAGTGGAGTCTCAGGAAACATGGTTGATATGATCGGGAACACCCCGATGGTTAAGTTGAACAGCATCGCCAACGGCTGCAAGGCCGAGGTGGTTGTGAAATCAGAGGGCTACAATCCGCTCTTCAGCGTGAAGGACCGCATCGGCAAGTCCATGATCGAGGCGGCAGAGGCGGATGGTTCGCTGAAGTCAGGTGGAACGATCATCGAGCCGACCTCGGGCAACACCGGAATTGCGCTCGCCTTCGTGGCGCGTTCAAAGGGATATCGATGCATTCTCACCATGCCGGAGACGATGTCGATCGAGCGCCGCGTGCTTCTCAAAATGCTTGGAGCGGAGATCGTGCTTACCCCGGGGCCCAAGGGGATGGGGGGTGCCATCGCGAAGGCCAAGCAGCTTCTGGAGGAGGATCCGGAGGCCTTCGGTCCCAGCCAGTTCGACAACCCCGCCAATCCGGAAGTTCATCGCAAGACGACCGCGGAGGAAATCTGGCGCGATACCGGTGGCGAAATTGACGTCTTTGTGGCTGGCGTGGGCACAGGTGGAACGATTACGGGAGTATCCGAGGTGATTAAGGCCCGCCGCGACCTGCACACCGTGGCAGTGGAGCCTTCGGCCAGCCCGGTCATCTCGGGCGGCGACCCGGGTCCGCACAAGATTCAGGGAATCGGAGCCGGATTCATTCCGGGCAACCTCAATACCGAGATCGTGGATGAGGTGGTGCAAGTTTCCAATGAGGATGCCTTTGAAACCGCCCAACAGCTTTGCCTGCTTGAGGGGTTCCCCGCCGGTATCTCCAGTGGTGCGACCATCTGGGCGGCCCTGCAGGTTGCCAAGCGCGAGGAGATGACTGGTAAGCGGGTGGTGGTCATTGCGGCCAGTACAACCGAGCGTTATCTCAGTACTCCGTTAGCGGAAAGTGTGCGGGAGGAGGTGGCCAATCTGCCGGTCTCGGAGGTCTAGAGCGTCAGATGAAATACATGGGGGCACCCGCTTCAGATGCCATCATCTCAAGGGTGATTGCTCCGAGGCGCTCGGAGACGGTGTTCGAGAGGTCGTGCCAGACGTTGCTCACGGCGGGCCCGGAGGTTCCCGAGCTGTTTTCCGGGGTGGCCAGGAGTCCGGGTTCCACCGCCTGGACCACTTCGCGAAGGGAGACCTTGGCGGGGGGGCGGGTGAGGACGTACCCGCCCGCCTTGCCCCGTTTGCTGGTCACGATGTCAGATCGCTTGAGTTCGTTCAGGATCTGGACGAGAAAGCTGGAGGAGATATCTTCCCGCCGGGCGATGTCCTCGAGCTTTACCACCGTGCTACCATCATAGTGCCTGGCAAGGCAGACCACCGCCCGACAGGCATACTCCAGTTTCTGGGAAACCCTCACCGATAGCACATAAGCACATGTCTGATACCGGCACCAGTCCGCAATCTGCGGATCTTCGTGAACAATCCGGGGAGCACGTTGATCGGCTTTGGGAGGGTCTGCGCACCCAGGCCGGTGAAATCGCGGCAGCAGAGCCCGCTCTCAGTTCTCTTCTCTCGGAAGTGGTCCTGAATCAACCCTGCCTGGGCTCGGCCCTTGGAGTGCGCCTGGCACGCAAGCTGGCGCGCCAGGACATGCCCTGTGAGGAACTGGTGCCCTTGCTCGCCGGACTGTTGCGTGACCATCCGGCACTGGTGAACAGTGCTGTTGCCGACCTGGACGCGATCCTCGAGCGGGATCCGGCCTGCACTTCGGCGCTTGAGCCTCTGCTTTACTACAAGGGCTTTCTCGCCATCACGACTTACCGGGTGTCGCACTACCTCTGGAATAACGGGCGCCGCCCGATGGCGCTCTACTTCCAGAGTCTGGCCAGCGAGGTCTTTGGCGTGGACATCCACCCGGCGTCCCGGATTGGTTGCGGGATCCTGCTCGATCATGCCACCAGTTTCGTGGTGGGGGAGACTGCCGTTATCGAGGACAACGTTTCCATCCTGCACGAGGTTACCCTGGGAGGCACTGGCAACGAAAGTGGAGCCCGCCATCCAATCGTGCGCTCCGGAGTCCTGATCGGCGCGGGAGCCAAGATCCTCGGCCGTGTTGAGATTGGCCAGGGAGCCAAGATTGGAGCCGGCAGCGTGGTCCTTGATGACGTGCCTCCGCACACGACGGTGGCCGGAGTGCCGGCTGAGATCGTGGGCGCCAGCAAGGAGGAGAGTCCTGCCCTTGCCATGGATCAGAGCCTGGAAGTGGGCGAAAGCCTGGGGTCGTCGGGCCTTTGACGCGGGGCTGAAGCTTTCTGCTGTGGCCGCGATTGTTCATTTTCGTCGCTTGGCCTGGTCGAAGCGTGAACTGCGACGGTCTGGATCCTCGCTGGTAGTGGTGACGGATCTGGAGGTGGGCGATGGCTGGGTGGGCAGGTTCGGTTCGTCGATCCCCCGGGGCGCTTCCTTCCCTGGTTTGGGTTCGGGAGAAGGAGGAGCTTCGCCCTTCTTCTCTCTGCGGGCCCTGGCTTTTGCCCGACGACGCTCCCTTCGAACTTTGGCACCGGCGGGAACCAGGATGGGAAGGCGCCAGCCCATGCGGGTGACGAGTGCGTCGAGCAGCATGACGAAGAGGGCGAGGAGGAGGAGCGGGATGCGCAGGTTGGTGGCGTAGATGGCCGGGGGACGGATCCAGGCCTGGGAGAGATCAAGTAGTTCGCGGCCACCGCTCAGGCGGGAGACTTCGCGAAGTTCTGCCAGACGCTCGGGGTCGAAGGACCACTCCGCGGAACTTCCCACCACCACCGGGCCGAAGGCGAGGGCATGCGATCCTGCCTGTACCGCCCCACGGATAACCTGGCCTTCTCCCATCTCGCGGGTGACCGAGAAGTGACCAGGTGCGACGCGCTTCCATGCGATTTCAAAGGGTCTACCGCCTCCTTCGCCCTCGAGGAGCTTGATGCGTGGAGGGGTCTGGGCAAAGCGCCGGGTCCATTCGTCGGTTTCGTAGAAAAGGTCGATGGTGAGGCGCGTTCCCTCCAGGCGATGCCGAAGGCCGAGTCCGGGGGGCATTTCAGAACCCATGAGCCACCGGGTAATGGTCTGGACAAAGTCGCCGTAGCTCTCCCAGGACCGGGCCTTTTCCGAGTGCTCCCCGCCCAGCGGGAAGGAAACCGCCATGCAGCGGCCGATCCCACGGTTCCAGTGGGTGATGAGAGGGCCGAGGTAGTCGTCCTGTGCCACCAGCGAGGTGGTGGCAAATTCCCTGGGATAGGAGAGGTTATACCCGTCTACTTCGGACAGGAACTCGAACGGCTTGGGAGAGATCTCGGACCAGTGTCCGGTAGGACGGGTGGCGACCGGATCCTTGATGAAGGCCGAGCGCGCCACCGTGACGGTTTCCTGGGCAAAGAGCTTGGGAATCTCCATGGGCTTGTTGGTGAAGAAGATCCTTCCATTTCCGAGCTTGGCAATGTCCTCAAGGAGGTTCGCATCCGGATCCGAGCGCGTCCCGAGTCCGATAACGGAGACCGTGCCGCTGTTGTTGGTGATCTCATTGAGGAGTTGCTTGTAGTCGCCTGGTTGTTCCGAGTCCGCCGCATCGGAGAAGAGGATGATGTGGCGCGTTCCCAGATCAGTTTTACTGAGGTCGTCCCAGGCGGCCTTGAGACCGCGGTAGACGAAGATCCCGCCTCCTTGCGAGCGGACCTTGCGGGCCGCGGTCATCCACTGCTTCTTCTTGTTGCCTACGTCGCTGAGCTTGATGACGGCATGCGGTTCGCTGTCCACTGCGTAAATGGCGATCTTGTCCTGGGATCCGAGCAGTTCGATCGCCTTGGCGGCACCAGTGTTGGCGAGTTGCATCTTGGTGACCTGCTTTCCGCCCTGGGCGACAGTCATCCCCATCGATCCGGAGCGATCCATGACGATGGCCATCGCTACAGCCAGCTTCCGGTGTTCAGTCTTGAGTTCCATGGAAACGGGAAGAAGGGGATCGACCGCCGATTCAAAATAACCGCCCGAGCCGAAGGACTGTTTGCCGCCGGCCATCAGGAATCCCCCGCCCTGTTCGTGGACGAAGAAGTTCAGCGCGGACAGGAAATCTCCCGGCATCTCGAAGGCGGGAACATTATTGATGATGACTGCGCGCGTTCCGGAGAGTTGTCCCACCTGTAGTCCCAGGGAGTTGGTTGCGACCTCCACGGTGAAGCCCTGCTGGCGGAGGATCTGTGCCACCGGATCGTCGGAGTACTTGGTGATCAGGAGGATGCGCGGGCCTCCCGTCACCTCGATCCAGCGTTCTGCAGTGTTGTTGCCCGGATGAGCATCGTCAGGCGGCGTAATGCGGGCGCTGTACCTGTAGGATCCGACTGCGGGAATGCGATCGGTGAACTCAACCTTGCCGGTACCGTTCTTGAGAGAGACTCTGACGTTTTCTGCGATGGGGTGACCGTCACGCAGAATGTGCAGGGGGACGTCGATATCCTCGAAGCCCCGCACGGTGATGCCGAGGACGAAGGGTTCGTTCAGCTGCGCCCGCACGGGAGTGTGGATTCGCGCGATACTGAAATCTCTGGTGGTTTCCTCGCGCACGAGCCGGAAGTCGAGCGGAATACCGCGGGCTTTCAACTTGGCGGCAGCCTCCACGAGAGGCTCGGTGGCGTAGCCGTCCGTGAAGGCAAGCACCCGGGTGGGTCGCCCGGCATTGGCAAGGGCGAGGACGTTCTGGATCGCAAGGTTGGTGCGGGTGAGTTTGCGGTTGCCGGTGAAAACGGCGGAATCACCCCTGCCCTGTTCCAGAACCTCGGCGGCATAGTCCACGAACAAGAGCTGGTCCTTGCGGGTGGGTTTCGACCGGAGCAGAAGTTCACGCCATTCCGGAAGGCCGGTATCGATAAGGTCCTCAGTCGATTCGGAACGGTCGAGGAGAATCCAGAGGTCAAGGCTGTCTTCCGTCTTTTCAAGTCTGGGGTCGGCGAGGAGGAGGGCCAGGGTTAGAAGGGCGATAATCCGTAGTGGTCGCCAGAGCTGAAGGTGGGGCCAGAACCACCCCGCGAAAAGGAAGGCTCCGAGAAGGAAGAACCACTCTGGAGTTTCGAAGAGCATTTCAGAAGGAGGCGGACGGAGGGGTATGGGTTGAGAACAGGGGCGGCTTGCGAGGGTGAAGGAGAGGAGATTTGCGGCAGGATAAGCACCACGGCTTGCGGTCTATCGGCTGCTGGTGACGGGTAAGGGATCGGCAGGGTGCTCTTCTTCGTCCCTGGGGCGGTCTCTGGTGAAGTGCCAGGCGAGGAGAAGGGAGATCAGAACGATGATCACCCAGAGGCGCCAGAGATGGTCCTCCCGGGTGTTGCGTTCTACTGTCTTCCCGCTCAATCCCGCGATCTGATCATCAGATTGGCAGCCCCGCAGGTCGGCTTCGCGGGTGTCGGCAAAGTGGCATCCCGACTCAAGAAGCAGTTCGTCTCCCTGCCTGATTTCAAAAAAGCCGGGCTGGGCAGGAGCCTGCAGAAACCGGGCCTGCGTGAGGGCGATCACCTCGGTTCCGTCCTCCAGAGCACGACCGTCTGCGCCGAACCGGGTGAGGCTCAGGGGGGCAGCCCGGGCACTGCTCCGGGTGGCAATCCTGAGAGGTTGGCCGGCTTCGGTGTTGAGAACTTCCAGGGCCACCTTCCGGTTACGCAGTTCCTGGCTGAAGCGGTGAAGGAGGAGAGCGGTTGATTCGAGTTGCTCGGCATTGGAGAGAGTGAGGTCGAAATTGAAGATCAACTGACGCACGCGCCGGGGTTCGGCACCTTCTGGTGCTTCGGGGAGGATGGAGGTGCGCAGGGCAATGAGAGGGCGGTTTCCCTGCCAGAGGAGGACTTCATCAGTCTTGTTGAGCTGGATCTGGATGGACTCCCGAACGAGCAGAGACTGCCAGTTGATCCCATCCATGAGCGGGTGTTTTTCCGCCACGATGCCACCGCGCAGGTATTTGCGACTTTGGGTCGTCTCGTCGACCATGAGGATGCTGTTTCCTCCGGGCAGGGCAGGGAGAAGCGGATCGTAGGAGACCAGCGAGAGATCGGCCTGGATGGGATCACTGACCTCTTCGAGGTTGCGGAAACGGCCGAACTTCCTGGCGATGTTGCCGTGCTTTTCGGAGACTTGGAGGTAGTATTTGAGGCTCTTGGGACGGGGCAGGACGAGCGGCAGTTCGTCGTCGAGACTGAAGTCATCCGGGGTGAGCACCACGCGCAGGCTGTTGCTTCCAGCCGGGAAGGCCGAACTTATCGTGGTCATGGAATTCTTCTCGAGGGTGACCGGTTGCGGCTGGCTCCTGCTGCCGTCAGCAAAGACGATCTGCCAGCTACGGGTCTGAGGGCTGTCGGAGTAATTCCGGAGCAGGGCGTTCCACCTGATGGTGTCGCTCTCATTTTCGAAAGCCACCCCCGTAAACCCAACATTGATCCTGGGTTCTCCAATGGAGAGGGATTGTGCATTGAAGGGCAGATCGGCCCCGGGGGCGTCACTGACGTAGATCAGAATGCCTTCGCGATTGACCCGGCTGCGGGCCAGTCGCAGGGAGTTGTCGGGGTCGATTGAGCCGGCGGAAGGGTTCCAGTCTTCCAGGGTGGTGAGGGCCTCCTCAAGGTCGTTGCCGGCGTAGATGACCGGTTTTTCCGCTGCGCTCTCAAAGAGATAGAGCTGGAGGCGGGACGCGCTTCCCTGCAGCGGGGGAAGTTTCTCGCGCAGGCTGCTCACCAGTTTGTCCTTGAAAACACTCATCGATGCCGAGCTGTCGAGAACAACCGCCACCTGCTGGGTGGAGGCGGGCCTGACATAGCGCGGGAGGACCAGAAGCCAGGTCAGGAGGAGAACCATCAGGAGTTGGAGCCAGAGCGGAATGGAGTTGGTGAACCGGTCAAAGCGGCGGCCGCTCAAGGATTCGCGCTGGGTATGAGCAAGAAGAAAGAGGGTGCTGATCGGAATGACCCTGGCCTGCCGCTGGAGGAAGTGAATGAGGATGAGGGCCGGGATGCCAAGGAGCGCGAAAAAACCGGCGGGATTGGTCAGGACAATATTCATGCGGGGGCTCCGGGCGCTCAGAAAGACAACTAGGCCAAGATTCCTGAGCGATCAACCTTGGCGGCCCGGAATCCCCGCCTCAGGGAGGGGGCGCATGGAGGCCGTTCAGGGCAGGTGGAGGTGCAGGAGAGTCCGGGCCGCCTCTCCGACAGTTGCCCGCTCGGTATCATTTAACTGGCTGAGGAGGGGGAGGTGTGGTCCGGAATGGGCGATTTTCGTGAGTTCGATGGCCTCGTGAAGAACACGGACGGGATGGATGGAATTGCGGAGATCCTCGAGAGGCAGGAACAGGCTGCGGATGGTCTCAGCTCGTGCGAGGTCGCCCGCATTGAGAGCTTCCAGCATTGCCTGCGAGAGGGATGGGTTCACGCAAACGCAACCGGAAGTGAAGCCGGTGAGTCGGAACTGCTCACGGTGGATGATGGCCGGTTGCTCGCCGATGCCGCTCACGATGATAGAGGGATCAACCACTTCCACCAGACGGGCGAGGTAGGAGTCTTCAGCGGGATCATCGCGCACGATGGCGTATTTGATGAAGCTGACGTGGCCGGCCTCGACCAGGCGGGCGGCATCCTCAGGTTCGAGATAACCGGGATTCCTGAGGTAGAGGACGATGGGGCGTTTGAAGGCCCGGGCAAAGTGGCTGAGTCCTTCCACCACTCCTTCACTGGTAGTGGGTCCCTGCATGGGCAGGACCATGGCCGTGGGGAACCCGGATTCGGCGAGGGACAGGGCCTGGTTCATCATGGTGCCATAGGCCGGGCCCACGGATGGGATGACCAGGGTGTCCTCGCCTGCCGCCCCGGCAACAACCTGAAGGAGACAACCGTACTCGTCCGGTCGTATGTGATAGAGGTTGGCATTGCCGCCATAGAGGAGGGTGCTCACTCCGCCCTCTTCGATGTGCTCGATGATTTTTCGATTTTCATCGACCGAAATGGAATAGTCGTCCGCGCGGGCGAGCGGGGGCACGGCAATCACGGAGGCACGGAGGAGATCGGGAGTGACGGGGCCGGTTCTCATGGTGCTTGGCGCACAGGGCGCTAGTGAATCTCGGGATCGGGGGTGCTGGAACCGTCGTTCTCAAGAAACCGAAAGTCGCAACCCTCGTGGGCCTGAGTCACTTCGTCTTCAAAGAGTTTGCCGTATCCACGGCTGAAGCGTGGGGGAAGGGCGGTCCATTGTTCCCGGCGGCGGGCCAGTTCTTCTTCTTCGACATCGAGATGGAGTCGGCGCTCGGCGACATTGAGTTCGATCATGTCCCCGTCCTGAACCAGGGCGAGTGGCCCTCCGAGGTGTGACTCGGGAGCGATGTGGAGAACACAGGTGCCGTAGCTGGTTCCACTCATTCTGGCGTCGGAAAGTCGCACCATGTCGCGCACGCCCTGCTCGAGGAGATAGTTCGGGAGAGGAAGCATCCCTGATTCGGGCATGCCGGGTGCACCAAGCGGGCCACCGCTCTGCATCACGATGACATGATTGGGGGTAATGCCCAGGGCAGGATCGTGAATGCGGGCCCTGATGTCCGCCAGACTCTCGAACACGACGGCTGGTCCCCGGTGAGTGAGCAGTCGGGGATCGGCTGCTGCCGGCTTGATGACGGCTCCTTCCGGGGCAAGATTGCCACGCAGGATGGCGGTGCCGCCCTCGGAGGTGAGAGGATTGTCGAGGGGCCGGATTACATCTTCGTTGAAGACTTCGGCATCCCTGATTGCTTCGCCCAGGGTGATCCCGGCTGCGGTGGGGCAGTCCAGGTGGAGAAGGTCCTGGATACGCTGAAGCAGAGCGGGAAGCCCGCCCGCATCGTAGAAGTCACCCATGACGTAGGCACCGCTCGGCTTGAGATTGGCAAGAACCGGGGTGCGTGCGGCGATCTCGTCGAAACGCTCAAGAGGGAGATCAATGCCGGCCCGCCGGGCAAGGGCGATGAGATGGACGATGGCGTTGGTGCTCCCTCCGATAGCCATGTCAGTGGTGATGGCGTTGTGAAAGGACCTTTCACTGAGGAGGTCGCTCGGCTTGAGATCTTCCCAGGCCATCTCGACGATGCGTTTTCCGCAGCGAGCGGCCATGCGCGAGTGGGCCGAGTGTACGGCGGGGATGGAGGAGGAACCGGACAGGGCGAGGCCAAGCACCTCGGTGATGGAAGTCATGGTGGAGGCTGTGCCCATGGTCATGCAGTGGCCCGGGCTGGGCGCGATGTGATCTTCCAGGTCGTTCCAGGCGTCGCAGGAGAGGCAGCCCGCTCCGCGCTCGGCCCAGTACTTCCAGAGATCGGTTCCGGAAGCGACCTCTTCGCCGCGCCAGCTTCCGCGCATCATGGGCCCGCCCGGCATGAAGAGGACGGGAATGTCCACCATGAGGGCGCCCATGAGGAGGCCCGGGGTGGTCTTGTCGCAACCGCCCATGAGGACGGCGGCGTCGATGGGGTGGGCTCGCAGGACTTCCTCAGTTTCCATGGCCAGCAGGTTGCGATAGCTCATGGAAGTTGGCTTCATGAAGGTTTCGCTCAGACCCAGAACGGGAACTTCGACGGGTGATCCGCCGGCCTGCCAGACGCCTCGCTTGATTTCCTCGGCGCGCTGACGGAAGTGCGCATGACAGGAAATGAACTCATTCCAGGTATTGAGGATCGCGATGACTGGTTTGCCCATGAATTCGTCATCGTTGAAGCCGAGCTGTTTGTGGCGGGAGCGGTGACTGAAACCCCTCTGGGTGTCGGGCGCGAAGAAGCGGTGGCTGCGAAGATCTTCGGGCTTCCTGCGTGGGCGCGAATCAGACATATGGATGTTGGTGACGAACTCTCTTTACATCCGGGGCGGTTCTTTTGAAGGCTTTTCGCCCATGGAAGGATGGTGTGCACGATGAGCCCGGTCGTCATTTGCCTGATTGGAATGGCGGTGGTGGCAGGAACCATCCTGAAGTTTCGCCTGCATCCGTTCCTGGCGTTGATGCTGGGAGCGGTGGTGGTGGCCGTGCTGGCTCCCGGTGAGGAACCGTTGGCCCTGGTCGGAAAGAGGCTTGGAACGGCCTTCGGCAGCGGTTGCGGCAAGGTGGGACTGGTCATCGCGATGGCGGCAGTCATTGGCCAGTGTCTCCTTGCGAGCGGAGCGGCCGAGCGGATCGTGAGAGGATTCCTGAGTCTTTTTGGAGTAAAACGTGCTCCACTGGGATTCCTGAGCAGTGGATTTCTCCTCGGTATCCCAGTCTTCTTCGACACGGTGTTCTACCTCATGGTTCCGCTGGTGCGGACCTTCGCGAAGGCCAACCCGGAGAAATTCATTCTCGCCCTCCTCGCGGTGGTGGCAGGGGGCAGTATGGCTCATTCGCTCGTGCCGCCCACGCCCGGTCCGCTCCTGGTGGTCTCTGACATTGATGAAGCCCTCAGGGATCAGGGACGTCCCGGACTTGATCTCAGTGTCATGATCCTCGGAGGATTGCTTCTGGGCGTCATCACCATGACGGTGGGATACCTCTATGCTCGCTGGGCGAACAACGCCTTCAGGATTGAGATGCGGGACACCGCCCTCTCCCTGGATGAAGAATTCGAGCCCGATCCCGGGCGGCAGCTCCCCTCGCTGAGAATCTCGCTGCTGCCCATCGTGATTCCCTTCGTGCTCATCATGGCCGGGACGATTGTGGTCTCGCTGCATGGAAAAGCGACGGAGGCCGACTACGCTCTGGGAGGGCAGATTGTCCTTCTGCTGGGGAACAAGAATATGGCCCTGGGGGTGGGGGCGCTCATCGCAATTCTCATCCTGGTGAAGCATCGTCCCCCGGGGCTGGCCATTCCCCGGGTTCTGCAGTCGGCCCTGGCGGGTGGGGGTACGATCATCCTGATCACGGCGGCAGGCTCGGCCTTCGGATCGATCATGAAGGAGACCGGAATCGCGGACACCCTGAAGGATGTGTTCAGCGGCTCCGGGAACATGATTCTCCTCGTCGCTTTTCTGTGCACCGCCCTGGTCCGGATGGCCCAGGGTTCGGCCACGGTGTCCATGATCACCTGTGGAGCCCTGATGGCGTCCCTGCTGGAGAACGTGGAACTGGCTTTCCATCCCGTTTATCTTGCCCTGGCCATCGGTTGCGGGTCGAAGCCCGGTCCCTGGATGAATGACAGCGGTTTCTGGGTTATCTCCAGAATGTCGGGAATGACCGAGGGGGAAACTCTCAAGACATTCTCGGTCATGCTGACTCTGATGGGAGTGGCGGGTTTCGTGGTGGTCTGGATTGCCTCCCGGGTGATCCCGCTGGTGTAATGGCCGGCGCGGATGCCGCCCACCCGCAGCCCGCGACTGCATCTGCCGGGGCTGCCTTGAGGAGAGGGGACCCTATTGCCTGCCAGGCGGCTTCTTTCCCGTGCGCAGGTTGTGGTGGATCTGGGCGACCTTGCCCATGTAGTGGTCCATCTTGTAGTCCACCGCCGCCCTCTTCATGTGTTCGGCGGCCTTCCCGGTCTCACCGAGGGCTTCGTAATAGAGGCCGAGGTAGAGGTGGGCGTAGCAGAGATGATTGCGCAGTTTCAATTTGTCCGACTGGTCCCGGCCGGCGGCAGCGAGAACCTTCCCGGTCGAACCGGTGCCCTTGAAAAGGGCGTGGACTTCCCTGAGGGGAACACGTCGGTCGCCGGCGTAGGGATACATCTTTTCGCGAGCGTTCCTGACCGTGCCCCCCTTTGCGCGCACGGCGCAGATGAAGTGCCAGACGGCATTCTCCACGTCGGTGCCGTTGACGGTCTGGTGGATTTTGAACTGTGCTACTCCGTCCTCGTAACGTCCGGCGTAATAGAGCGCGATCCCACGTTGCCAGTGGTGGGGTGCCTGCCGGGGCACCATCTTGACCACGCGGTCCCAGTCCTGCAGCGATTCCGCTATGCGACCGGCGAAGAAGTGCTCGGTTCCGCGGCGGTTGAGAAAATCCGGGCTGCTCTCCTTGTCCGGCACGCCGTCCTGGGCGGAGGAGGGCAGGGTGAGGGCGGCGGCTCCGAGAGCGGACAGGAGGAGTCTCATGTGGAGACGTTCACCACTCGGGCACCAAGTTGCAATGACCAAGGCGGGCGAAATCGGATTTGCCTGCAGAGAGGCCGGGGTGACCTTCTCGCTCAGTTGGTCACTTCCAGGGCGCCGGCGGAGATGGCCTCCTCATGGAGAGCTGATTCAAGGTTGGTATCGGCGCCAACGCGGGCGAGGATGGCATTGTAACGGCGGCTGACAGTCTTCCAGATCTCGAAGTGGTTGGCGTAGGTTTTCCTGTAGCGCGACAGGACTGTGGGTTCGATGCGGTGAGGGTGGCGGGTCTTCCGTTCGGCTTCGATGAATTCATAGTTGCCGTGCCAGTCAGGATCGGACTCGGCCCGGGCGAAGGGGACAAAGACGACCGGGCTGCCCTGGCGGTGGCCGAGCAGACCGATGAGGGCGACGGGATCACCGGAGAAGAGGAGGTCGGAGAGGAAGACGCGGAAAGCGTTGGCCCGGAAGGGAATGGTGGAGAGGTCGGGAGGTTGATCCGGGTCGGCCTCCTGGAGGGTTCGGGCGGTCTGGAGCCAGTGGTGGGTGTGGACCGCTTCCCGGGGGATGGGACGAATGTTACCACCCACCACGAGGTGGATGTGGAGAGAGGCTCCCGTGCGTGCGGCGCTCTCGACGAGAAAGTAGAAGAGTTCGCAGGAGCGGCGGGCCTTGGCCGGTTCGAAGAACATCGACTCGGAAACATCGAAGACGAGGTCAACGACCGGGCGCACCTCCTCGCGGTAGAGTTTCATGGTGTAGTGGCCGGTGCGGGCGTAGGCCTGCCAGTTGATATGGCGCGGGTCATCGCCGGGGGCGTAGGATCGGTGATCCTGGAAATCGAGGGAGGAGCCGACCCCGGCACCGAGGAACTCGCCGGCCTGTCCCTTCCAGACGCGGGAGTGCAGGGGGAGTCGGAGTTTCTCGGCACAGACCGAGGCTGAGGCCGAGGCGTTCTTGAGGAGGTCGCGATCCAAGGGGTTGCAGGGTTCGGGTGTCAGTGGTCAGGGCCCACCTCGGCGAGATCCTGGGCGTCGAGGTCCTCGAGGGCTTCGGTTTCGAGCTTGGAGAGGGCTGCCATGCGGGGAAGGGATCCACCAAGAATGATGAGGAGATAAATCCCGGTGATGATGGCGGAGACAAGGAGGACAGTGGATTGATCCGGGGAGGAGGCAGATTGACCAGCGATGGGCAGGAGAACCGCGGGGATGAAACTGAAGACCCAGAGGAGTAGTTTCTCGGGGACGACCCTGTAAAGCTCAGAGAGGATGGCGGTCAGGACAAAGCAGAGGAGGAGGAGAGTGAGGTAGAGGCTGAAGCGGTTGGAGGAGTCGCGCGCGAAGAGCTGGATCAGGGCGGCGGGAAAGGCAAGGGTGCCAAGGCCAATTGCTGCGTAGGTGTAGTTCCGGGGATCGGGGTTGGTGAGGAAGATCAGGAGAAAGAGGACCAGGCTCATGGTGAGGAAAAAGAGCGAACCGGTGGCCCAGCCGGGATAGAGGAGCCGGCCGCTTGCACGACCGAGCGGGCCCATCCGCAGGAAGCGTCGACAGATCACGGAGGGAAACTTGGCCCTCTCACTGAAAAGATCGAGGGAGATGCAGCCGGCAATGATGAGTGCGGAGGTGAGTGCCAGGGCGGGATCGACAGCATGGAGGAGGAGATAGCTCCCCACCATGATGGTCAGGCCGAGAAGGCGCTTACGGGTGGCACGGTTCTCGGAGGTGGGAGCGATGGCCGTGGTGCCGACTTCAAGGAAGAAATAGCTGGCGTAGACCGCGATCGCGAGGATGGCGAGGGCGGTCAGGGACTGGTCACTCCGGGTGAAGCTGAGAATTTCAACGAACTCCGGGATCTGGCGGTGAAGACCGAAGAAAATGTAGCCCATCATGACCGCGGAGCCTCCCACCACCACCAGTCCGCGCAGGAGGACGGAACCGGTGGCAGACAGGCCCACCGTGATGGCCGTCAGTGTCCCCGAGATGAAGAAGAGGTAGGCCATGAGAACAAGCTCCGCGAAGAGTTGCATGCCACCGAAGGAGTAACGGAGGATGAGATAGGGAAGAATGGCAAAGGCAATGAGGGCGGACTGACCCACGATGGAAAGCCACTTGCCATAGACAATGCGCCAGGCGCTGAGGCGGGTAAGGACCATCAGATCGATTGTGTTCTGTCTGATTTCGGTTGTCACCGCCGAGATTCCCCGCAGCGGTTGCACCACGAGGATTCCCAGGGCATAGATGCAGAAGACGATCTTGGAGACGACCTCTCCGACCGTGCCGGAAAGGCTGCCTTCAGCAGTGGCGATGGGAGTGGTGACCAGGAGGACGATGGCGAGGAGTCCCTGCAGCACGAGGAAGAGAATGACGAAGGTGCTGGTTCGGAGGCCCTGGCGCAGTTCCTTGACCAGCATGGGGCTGAGCCGGTCCGGGAAATCGTTGACACTCTCGATGGGAAGGGGTGGCAACTTGGGAGGAGTGGTTGCACTGGGGCTGGTTTCCGCCATGCCGGTAGAGGGAAAGAGGAGTTAGACGACAGGGGGAGGAGGTTCGGCGGGTGGGACGGGATCGTTCGGCGGACTCCCAGCCGGAGTGGTTGGCTGGGGGGGCGGGGTCAGTCCGGGTTCTCCTTCTTCGATCTTTCCCAGGATGTCGATAAAGGCGTCCTCAAGATTGCGCTGTTCCCGGTGGAATTCAATCACGCGAACACCTTCCCGAACCATGCGGCTGAGAATCTCGGCGGCTCTGGCGGACTCGGCGGAGGGGATCCGGATACGTGCACCGCGCTTGCGGGTTTCCATGATCTCAACATCGGTGTTGAGGACGGCCCAGTCGGAAACGGACTCCGGGTTGCCGTCGACCTGGACATCGTAGTAAACGCCGCCGGAGGTATCCGATCCACGCTTAAGGGACTCGGCATCGCCATGGTGCACGATGCGGCCGGCATTGATGAAGAGTAACGAGTCACACATCTCACCGAGTTCGGAGAGGATGTGAGAGGAGATGAAGATGGTTTTTCCTTCCTCCGCCAGAATGCGGATGAGGTGTTTGAGCTCCACCCGGGCCCGGGGGTCGAGGCCGGCGGCAGGTTCGTCCATGATGAGGACCTGCGGGTCATGCAGGAGGGCTCGGCCAAGGCAGAGACGCTGGGTCATACCCTTGGAGAGCTTGTTGGAGAGACGGCTAGCCAGGGGGACGAGGTCCGCGAATGCCATCACTTCCTCGATACGGCTGCGGCGTTCGTCGCCGGTGTAGCCGAGCGCGCGGGCGTAGAAATCGAGGTATTCGAGCACTGTCATGTGCTCGTAGTTCCCGAAATGATCTGGCATCCATCCGATGAGGGAGCGCACCTTGTCGGGGTGGTTGACCACGTTGATGCCACAGATCTCGGCGGAACCCATGGTGGGATAGTCGAGGGTGGCGAGCATGCGCATGGTCGTGGTCTTGCCCGCTCCATTTGCACCAACGAATCCGCACACCGAGCCGTGCGGGATGTCGAAGGATATTCCATCAACGGCCTTGAGGGGACCGAAGTAGCGGAAGAGGTTGCGGACGGAAATGGCGACGGACATGGCAAAATCTTGGATTTCAGATCGTGCTCAATTCCCGGTGAGGATCTGGCCGGTGAGAAAGGTGTAGGTGTCCTCCCAGTCGAGGGTCTCCAGGGTGGTCACCCCCTCGGCCCTGGTGGAGACGGCGAAGAAATGGCCCCGTCGGTTGCGGCACAGATCAAGGCGCGCCTGGTTGCGGCGGGCGAAGAGGTCCTGTTGTTTGCGAAACCAGTCAGCGAACCTCTCTTCGTCAGAGGGTGTGAGTGAAACATTGCGGCCCTGTTGAACGTCGTCGCCCTGCCAGACCCCACCGTTGTCGTCACGGTAGAAGATCTCGTCGAGGGGAAATTCGAATGTCGAGTTGATGGTGGGCGCTTCCGGACTGCGGACGAGGTTCAGGCGGCCACGGGAGGGACGGATGGTTTCGAAGACGTGTCCGTGTTCACTGCGACTCTGGAACCAGTCGCCGGTAACCTTGAGACCCGACTCGTCAAGGGTGACATTGTAACGGCCGTTGCCGCCACTGTTTTCCTCGGTGATGCGGGCCCAGCGTGAACTGGCGAGCATCACGGGGCTGAGATAACCGTGTTCGCTGGTGGTGAAGCCGGTTTTCAGGAGGACCCCGGTGCGGGCGATCTGCTCCTGCGAAATGTAAGCCGTGTTGTCGGGGCCGACCTCGTGGAGGATGAGACGCTGGCCGCGGCCCCCGAATCCATCCTGGAAGAGGATGAGCACCACCAGGACGGCGCTTGCACCGAGCGAGATGAGAGGGGTGGTGACGAAGAGTTTGTGTCGGTGTCCGGCCCGCGCAAAAACGAAGAGATTCACCGGTCCGATCAGAACTCCAAAGATGACGAGAATGAGGATGAAGAAGGCGATACGGAAGTTTTTTTCCCCGAAGGTTGTCTGAAGGGGCCAGTGGGAGCGGAAGTTACTCCGCAGGTTCCGAGCGCGATGCCCGCCGGTGTGAATGATGGTATCATGCACGAGTTTGACGGTCTCTTCAGCCTCGAGAAGACCGCTGTCGGGGAAGCTCTGGAGGCGCACGGTGCCCCAGCCGAGATCGGCACGGGAAGCTCCCACCGCATTCTTCTCAAGGTCCAGGCTGTTGAGGTCGGTCACCGGGGTAGTGGTGTAGATGAGGAGGACGCCGCCCAGGCGATTCCACTTGCGCAGGGCGCTTTTGGCTCCCACCGGGAGGTCGTTCCAGTCGCCGTCGGTCAGGAGACAGGCGTCGTAGCCGCTGTAGGCACGCCAGTCGTCCGGCATGGTCCTGGGGCTGAAGCTGGCTCCGAACTCAAGGCCCATGCCGACATAGCCCCCCGATCCGGTGGATAAACCGGGAGAGGACCCGGAAGGTGCTCCGAGGGAGGCTTCTGCCGCCTTGTCGAGTTTGTTCCCGTTGCGGCTGTGAATGGTCTCACTGTACATCACGGAGGGCCAGTCATGATGGGACTCCGTTGAGATCGTCTCGCTTGAGCCCGGGAAGGGAGCGGGTGCGCTCACCTCAATGTCGAGTTCGATGGAGCCTTCTTCGAGAAAGACGCTGATCAGGGGGACGAGCAGGTCGACTTCTTTGGCGTCCCCCGAATCGCACTTCACGGAAAACTCGGACTTGAGTTCGTTTTCTCCGCCGGGATTGAAGTCGCGCGAAGTGAACTCGAACATCCACGTGCGGCCGGTCTTGCCGTCATTGGTGATCTTGACGCGGAGTGGGAAGTAGCCGGAGGAGGGGAGCTGGGTGAGGAGGGGAGTGATTTCCAGGGAAATTACTGGTTTCCCCTTGGGGCTGTAAGTCTCCCTGATGAGGGCTTGCGGAGCCTGGGCGTTCGCGACCTGAAGCGGGGCATCCAGTGCGGCGAGGGCGAGGAGGATGAGTATCCGATTCCTCATGCGGAAGAGGATCAGGTGGAGGAGGTTTGATGAAGGGTCCTGGGAGTGGCGCCCGCCTGGAAGGGAATCTCCTCCAGAAGGGAGGCGATGACTTCATTGGCGGTGAGGCCCTCCACCCGCGCGTTGTACTCGAGGATGACGCGATGGCGCAGGACGGAGGGGGCCACGAACTTGACATCCTCGAAGCTGGCGTGAGTGCGCTCGTTCATGAGTGCGTGGGCCCGTGCGGAGGCGGCAAGGGAAAGAGCGGCCCGCGGACTGGATCCGTATTTGATGTTACGGGCGGCATTCGACTGGCCGGGGTGGGTGGCGTCCACCAGACGGGCGATATAGTTGCCGACCACTTCCGGAAGGAAAATACGGCGGACCAGTGAAAGCATCTCCTCCAGCGTTGTTTCGTCCATGATGGCCTGCACCTCGGGTTCGGTGCCGAGTTCGCGGTCATTCACGATGCGTTCCAGGGTGTCAACGTCATTGCGCGTGACTTCCAGTTTGAACAGGAAGCGGTCGAGCTGCGCTTCCGGGAGCGGGTAGGTGCCCTCCAGTTCGATTGGGTTCTGGGTGGCGAGGACGAAGAAGGGGGAGGGAAGCTGGTGGGTTTGTCCCAGGACAGTGACCCGGCGTTCCTGCATGGCCTCAAGCAGGGCGGACTGGGTCTTGGGGGAGGCCCGGTTGATCTCGTCGGCGAGGACAATGTTGGTGAAGAGCGGGCCGGGCTGGAAGATGAACTGGCGCTGGCCGTCCACTTCCTGAAGGACGGGATTTCCCGTGATATCTCCCGGCAGGAGGTCGGGAGTGAACTGGATGCGCTTGGTGTCCAGGTGGAGGATCCGGGAGAGCCCCTTGACGAGTTCGGTTTTCCCGAGTCCGGGAAGACCTTCGAGAAGAATGTGGCCACGTGAAAGGATTCCGGTGAGGACCAGCTGGATGAGTTCCTCCTGGCCGAAGAGAACCTGGTGCAGGGCATTGGCGAGGGACCGGACGTGCTTGCCGGCATCGGTGACTTCGGTTTCCGAGGCGTGCTCCATGGAATCAGGGGACGGTAGACAGTCGATGGTAAGCGGTTAGAGAATCAGGGAGGGGGCCGGGGAGGGAGCGGACGGTGGCAAACTGGACGGCCGGCAGTAGACGGTTATCGCCGTGGGCAGTAAAGTATCAATCCCCGCGTCCCCTGACCAAGGGGAATGCCGGGTGATATCCGATTGCACGTCTGCAGCCCCACTGTCGGTCATCTGGGGGGGCTGGATTACTTGAAGAACTCCTTGAGAGCGCTTTTTTCGGAGGGAAGCAGAGAGTCTTTCCACACCCGGGCGCCGCCTTTGGCCTCGCCCTCCACGGTTCCACCGGCGCGGGGTCCGACCTTGCTCCTGTCTACCTCGTGTTTGCCGGTGTTGAGTTCGAGGAGATCGCCTGGCAGCGACTTGCTCAGATCCGTTGATTCCAGGCCTTCCAAGTCACCGGAGTTCACGTCGGGAGAGATTTGTCCGAGCACGCCGGGGGCAGAGCCCGGTCCGCGGTTGCGTTTTTCGAAGGCTTCCGGTTGTTTCTCCTGCGGTCCACCATTTTCCGGTCCTTCGTTGAGGAGGTCATTCAGCCAGTCATCGCCGTCACCCTGGCCCTGAGCTCCCGGTTCACCGCCTCCCTGGCACTGCTGACAGTTCTTCGCATGCTGTTTCATGTTTTCACGAAGTTGGTCGAGCTGTTCCTCGCTGAGTTGTTCCAGATTTTCGGGATCGAGTTCCTTCAACTGGTCGAGCAGTCCCTGGTTGGGTTTCATCTTGCCCTGGTTCAGGCCCTGCAGGGCTTCTTCAAATTCGTTGAGCATGTGTTGCTTGCCTGCCTCGCTCATTTTGCCATCGGCTTTCTGCAGATTGTTGAGGGCTCGCTCGGCCTTGCGGAGGTTGCGCTCCATGCGTTCCAGTTCACTGCCGTGCATCTTCCGGAGAGCATCGGTGGCTTCCACGCTGGAGTGGCTGTACCACTCCTGCTCGTTCTGCCTGCGCAGTTGATCGAGACGGTCTTCCAACTCCTTGAGATACTCTTCCTGGACCGTGTTGTCCTCTCCAAGAGTCTCGATATCGGCCTGCAGATCCTTCCATGGTTGGGGTTCGTCGAGGGGGCCCTCGTTGGGATCGGCTCTGGCCGATACCGGAAGGAAGAGGCTGGTGCCGAGAAAGAGGACGGAGGCAAGCAGGGGAGCGAGGAGGCGGGACCAGCGCCAGTGGGTGCCATCATCGATGGTTTCGGGGAGATTCGGCCAGGGGGTGACGCCCTGCTTGGCCGCACTGAGGGTGTTGCGCATTCTCATGCTGGCTTCGATCCGGACCAGGGCACGGTCGGGAGATTCGAAGTGGCTGCGGGCCAGCCACCAGGCCATGAGCCCCATTCCAAGCAGTAGCACCAGACCGATGATGATGGTCTTCGCCCATGGGAATTGCACCAGTTCGCGGCGTGCCATCAGAATGAGGCAGGAGCCGATCAGGCTGCTGACCACCAGGGGTAGCGCCAGCTTGTCGAGCCACCAGGCCATATTGATCTTGGTGGAGACATGGCGGGCTAGGCGGCGCCACTGGGCTGCGCTCGATTCCTGGTCACTCATGAGAACGGGGATTAGTAACCCATAAATCCGGGTAACGCTAGGGAGATGTGCGCCACTTGTGGGGAGTGGGGCTCGTGCCTTGAAGGGCGGGTTCCTTGGACAGGGAGAAGAAAAAGGAGAAGGGGAGGGTCAAAGAGGGTCGGTTGATCAGTTCTCGGCCTCCGGGCGTGGAGCGCGGGTGAGGAGTTCCTGCAGTGCCTCGGCAGCCGGTTTGTCCTGATAGAGGATGCTGTAGACCGAGTCGATGAGGGGCGTGCGTACGCCGCTGCGACGGGCAACCTCATGAATGGACTGACAGTTGGGGATGCCTTCCACCACCATTCCCTCGGCATCGAGCGTCTGCTGCACGGTGTTGCCCTTCCCGATGGAGATTCCGGCACGGAAATTACGCGAGTGGTGTGAGTAGCAGGTGGCGATGAGATCGCCCACCCCGGAGAGGCCGATAAAGGTGTCGGGTTGTCCGCCGAGAGTGGTACCGAGGCGGATCATTTCGGCGAGGCCACGGGTGATGAGGCCGGCGGTGGCGTTGTCACCGAGGCCAATGCCGGAGGCGATGCCGGAGGCGATGGCAAAGACGTTCTTGATGGCACCGCCCCACTCCATGCCGGCGAGGTCGTTGCAGGTATAGGAACGGAAGGTGGGCGTGGTGAAGAGGCGCTGAAGGCAGGATCTTGCTTCATCGTCCGGTGATCCGATCACGGTGGCGGTGGCCAGTCCCTTGCAGACTTCTTCGGCATGGTTGGGGCCGGAGAGGACGGAGAGTGGGTGGGAGGGAAGGAGTTCACCGATGATCTCGGACATGCGTTGTCCCGTGCCTCGTTCGATCCCCTTGGAGCAGGCCATCAGGATGGCCTGGGGTTTGAGTTCGAGAGCCGCCAGTTGCCCGGCGATGGTTCTGGTGGCGGAACTTGGAACGACAAAGAGGATGAGGTCTGCCTCGCAGGCGACTGCGAGGTCCTCGCTGGCCGTGATGGACGGATCGAGCAGCCCCCCGGGAAGATAACGCTCGTTGCGATGGTTGGAATTAATGTCCTCGATGATCTCGGCATTACGCCCGATGAGAGTGACCCGGGAGGCAGTGTGGGAGAGAATGAAGGCCAGAGCAGTTCCCCACGATCCGCATCCGACAATGACCACCCGGGGGGAAGAAGGAAAGGTATCAGGATTCATGGTCGCTTTCTTTCTGTTCAGGGTTCTGCCCGGTTCGGGAAGTCTTTTTCGTCCGGCTTGAGAGGCGGTCCTCGGTTCCGGACAGGATGCGCCGGATGTTGGAGCGGTGTCGCCAGACTGCAAGGGCGGCGGCGATGAGAGCGAAAACCATGAGCGGTTTGTTCCAGGTTCCCGCTTCCCAGAGTGAAGGCTGGGATTTGTCGCCGCCGTTATGGCGGAGGTGGTCTGCCAGATGACGCAGGATGGGAATGCTGAGAGCCCCCGCGATGCTTCCCAGGCTGACGTAGCCGCTGAAGTAGAAGGTGGCTGAGAAGACGAGGAACGTGCCGAGGAGGATCAGAGGCATGAGGGCCATCAGAACCCCGGCGGAGGTGGCGATACCCTTGCCTCCCTTTCCGCGCAGAAAGATTGAGTAGTTGTGGCCCATGATGGCGGCGAGCGCGGTGATGACCTGGATGCTGTGAACGTAGAGTTGCCGGTCGGCTGGGAGCTCTCCGGTGAAGTCCCAGAGGAAGGGGAGGGGCACGGCCGGGGTCTCCCCGGCGACCCGCAGGAGGTTGGTGGCGAGGACAACCGGCAGAAATCCCTTGAGGAAATCGAGCAGGAGGCAGAAAATACCGAAGCTCCTGCCGATCACCCTGAAGATGTTGGTGGCCCCCACATTGCCCGATCCATGCTGCCGGATGTCGACCCCCCTGGACCTCGCGATGAGCACCCCGAAGGGAATGGACCCGACGAGGTAGGCGAGAATTGGAAAGAGCCAGGGCATGATGGAGGGCCTGGTTGCCGGGGATCCTCCCGGAACGGAAACGAGCCGGGTGCGGTTGGCAGCCTATTGGCCTGCAGTAGCTTTCTTGATCACAACATCCTGCAGCGGAACGTTCTCCATGGGTTGCTCGACAAGTTGGCCGGCGGGGCCGCGTGCCTGGAGGCGCTTCACGCCGGTGTCGACCTGTTTGATCCTGTCCACCACATCCATGCCTTCCACCACCTTGCCGAAGACAGCATAGCCATCCGGACTGAATCCCTGGGGGTTCGCCGCGCTCTTCGGATCGAGGCTGGGGTTGTCTACTACATTGATGAAGAACTGGGATGTGGCACTGTCAGGTGCGCTGGTGCGAGCCATTGAGATTGTGCCCCGCAGGTTCCTGAGGCCGTTCTTCCCCTCGTTCCTGATGGGAGCCTTGGTCTCCTTCTCCGTCCCCTTGCCCTCGACGAGTGCAAATCCTCCTCCCTGGATCATGAAGTTGTTGATCACGCGGTGAAAGATGACCCCGTCATAGAATCCTTCGTTCACGTAGTTCAGGAAGTTCCCGGTTGTGAGGGGAGCCTTGGCCGGATCGAGCTCAAGAATGATGGTGCCGTGGGAAGTCTCCAGGGTGACCCTGGCTTTGGTTTCGGCCCCGGCGTTGGGAGCGGTGGGCTCGGGGTTCTTTTCGGTCCCAGCCTCGGGGGGCGCGGGCGCGGGCGCAGGGTTTTTTTCCGCCCCGGTCGCGGGAGGTGTAGACTCGGGATTCTTTCCGGTCTTGGGATCGCCGTTGTCACATCCGCTGAGGGTAACGGCGAGAGCGAGTCCTATGGCGCGTGCAGTCATGATCGCTTCCTCTAGCGCTCCAGGGGATGTTTGTAAACCGTGTGGCGTCGGGTCAGTTCCCGAATCCTGCAACAGTTTGAGCCGGAAAGCGCAAAAACGCAGTTTTCGAAAGGGAGAAGAGTGATCTTCCCCCCTGGAAGACTTGACCGTGCAATTTTTCACTTTTCATGATCTGAAGAGGATTAAAATGTTGTTGGAATTGACATCGGGCCGGGGGGCTCTACCTGATAGAGGTAATTTCATGAGACGAGAAACCCCTGTCTTGAGAAGCGGCTTTACCCTGATTGAAGTTCTGGTGGTTGTGGCCATCATTCTCACTCTTGGAGCCGTGACATTCGTGGGAGTGGGCAAGTTCACTACTGCTGCACACAAGGCCGGTTCAATCTCGGATATCAAGCAGTTGTCCGCTATCTCGCTCGCAGGGGCAGGCAACAACAACGGGATCTTTCCCAGGGCGCATTTTGTCACTGAAAACGGTGGAGCTCCATTCTGGTTCAGCTGGGAGTGGCGGGAGGACAACAAGATTACCCGGGACCTGGCCTACAATGGTGCCAACGACTGTTGGACGACGGATGGTAAGGACCGTTGTCAGAGCAACATGGATCTCTGGAACTATGGAGGAGTGCGTGAAGGTTCCTCATCGCTGTTCTCCTATGCCTGCGTGATTGACGATCCGATTTGGACGGATGACGGGCAGTTCGTTCCGCCGGAGCCGAAGGAGTGGGAGCGTATTCGTGATGACGTCTCCAACGAGGATGACGAAACGTATCGTTGGACCCCGACGCGAATCGGTGAGGAGGTCGCCTATCCCATTCTCTGGGTGGATCTGGCCGTGGTCTGGAACAACCGGCGGATTGGTAACTACGAGGAGAACGAGAAGTTCAAGGGCGTGCACCTTGGGTTCATGGATGGTCACGTAGAATGGCATCAGGGCACCCAGGTGCAGCGGCGATTTAGTCGCCCCGGGTTGACGCTTTACTGGTAGATGGATCGCCGGGAATGGGGACGGGACGAGAGTCCGGTATTCTACTGGAAGTGATTTGTTGAGAGCGCTCGCTACGCTCCCTTGAAACGTGGTGTGAGACGGGGAGAAGAATGAAGAGGTTGAAGATTGTAGGAGTGATGGGTTCCGGCCAGCGGGGGCATGAGGATCTCTCCCTGTCCCTGGGCGAAATGTTGGCCCGCCTGGGCGTGCATCTCCTTACTGGAGGTGGATCAGGGGTCATGAGATCGGTGTCGAAGGGGTTCCGGTCCGTGGCGCAACGCCAGGGCCTCACTCTCGGGATTCTGCCCGGCCTGACAGGGAACGGGGCACCGGAATCGCCCCCGGGATATCCCAACGACCATGTGGAACTCGTCATCCGCACTCATCTTCCGGGTCGGGGGGCAGAAGGAGGAACCGAACGTTCCCGCAACGCGATCAATATTGCGACGGCGGACGCAGTGGTCGTTTTGCCTGGAGGGGCGGGCACGGCTTCCGAGGCGGGGCTCGCCCAGCGGTTCCGGAAGCCGGTCATCGGCCTTGGAGGGGGAGGAGAGGCCCAGGGTGTGGCGCAGGCGGAGTCGCTGGAGCAGATTGAGCAGTTTCTCCGGGCGGTGCTGTGACGGTCTTCAGCAGGGATACCGAACGGGTTTCCCCTGTTCCGGGACTAAGCCTCGGTGGCGGCGTCTCTGATCTTGCGAGCCTTCTTGATGATGCTGGCCACCGTTTCAGACGGTTTGGCGCCCTTGCTGACCCAGCCATCGGCCTTCTCGAGATCGAGAGTGTAGTTCACGCCGCCCTGCAGGGGATCATAGGTTCCGATTTGTTCGATATAGCGGCCGTCCCGGCGTTTGCGGCGATCGACCGCTACAATCTTGTAGTAGGGACGATCCTTGGTGCCTTTGCGTGTGAGTCGAAGAACTACCATGTGCTGTGGAGCGTGGGGCGGCGGAACTTGGAGGAATTCCCCCGGTTTGCCAAGGAATTTTGGATGGAAAGCCGTTAAAGGCGTACAAAACCTGTAATTGAGCCTTCTGGAGTCAGGAGTCCCATGGCGGATGCGGTGGCCGGGATTAAACCGGGGTCAGGACAATGGCCTCCGCCAGCCAGTCGTGTCCTGAGCGTTTGAACTCGATGCGGCAATGGTATTGCATGTGGTATTTACGACCGGGTCCCTGGGCGATTTCAGCAAAGATGGCAGCCTGATAGATGGCGTGGTCCTCAGCCGGGAAGCTCACGGATTCTTCCTTACGGCTGATTTTGCAGGAGGTGATGCTATTCAGGAAGTCCTTGAGCATCCGCCCTGCCTGGGCGGGACTGATCACTCCCGATTCCACGGGGTGGGGGGCCTGGATTTCAAGGGCAGGGGAAAGCACTTCCTGTAAGCGTTCGGCCTTGTCAGAGGGAGTGCCGGTGCTGAGCGTGCTCTTCTCCAGACAGGTGAGGAGGACTTCCGCACGCCGGATGACAGCCTGTTCAGGGGAGAACCTCCAGAGCACGTAGAGGGTAGCGGCCACCGCAGGCACCAGAAAGAGCAGAAGCTTGAGCCAGGTCTTCATCGACCGGGAAGGAGTTGCAAGCAAAACCCCTTCAGATACTCGGTCTCGGGAATTGTGGGGAGAATGGGGTGGTCAGCGCGTTGGGTGTAGGACTCCACCAGGCGAAGAGTCCGGCGGGCATCGACCGCGGCATCACGCACATTATTGAGAAAGAGTTCCCGGCTTACGTGGTGGGAACAGGAGAAGGTGGCCAGGTAGCCGTCATGGTCGAGGAGTTTGAGCGCCCGGAGGTGAATCTCCTTATAGCCGCGCATGGCATCTCCCAGTGCCTTCTTGCTTCGCGTGAAGGAGGGAGGGTCGAGGATGATCAGGTCGAATTGCTCATCGCAGTTCTTGAGGTAGTCGAAGGCATTGGCCTCCACCGTCTCGGTCTTGAGATCATTCAGTTCGGCATTGCGCCTGACAGCCGCGATGGCGTCCGCCGAGATGTCGACACAAGTCACGGAAGCGGCTCCGGCACGGGCACAGGCCAGCCCGAAACCGCCCTGATTGCTGAAGCAGTCGAGCACGCGTTTGCCCGGAGCGAGCGAAGCGATGCGGTCATAGGTGTCCAGTTGATCGAGATAGAGTCCGGTTTTCTGCCCGGCCAGCAGAGTGGCTTCAAGGTGCAGACCTCCGGTCTCCAGCAGCACCGGGTCGGGATTCTCCCCATGGGCGACAAAGTTGACCGGTTCGAGTCCCTCTGCCTTGCGCATGGGGGAGTCATTGCGAACCACGATGGAATCAGGAGTCAGCAACTCCTGCAGGACCCCGGTGATGAGGTCGATCCTCTGATCCATGGCAAGGGTCAGAGTCTGCACCACGAGATGGCTGCGATAGCGGTCAACGATGAGTCCTGGCAGCCCATCGGACTCGCTCCATGCCAGACGGCAGAGGGTGGGATCGACCGGGAGGCGCTCCCGAAGAGAGAAAGCCAGTTGCAGGCGCCGGAGGAAAAAGGCCCGGTCGAGATCCTGTTTTCGCCGGGAAAAGCGGCGGGCCACGATCTGGGAGCGAGGATTGTAGATGGCGCTTCCCAGGGGCTTGTCCTTGAAATCCTTGAGAGAAATAACCTCTCCGGGCTGGGGATTGCCGAAGGATTTCTTGATTTCGGAGGCATAGACCCAGTCGTGGCCGTGGAAGATCCGGGAGCGGGGTTTGACGACGAGACCGGGCATAAGGAGGAGAATTGAGGGGCGATTTGTCTTGAAAGCTGGCTTGCAGAGGCTTAGGCCGTGCCCACCTCATGGGTAAGCAGTATAACAAGGTCCAGAAGCGTCGACGCCGAAAGCAGTATTTCAAACGCAAGCAGGAGCAAACTAAATCGAGCATCGCCCTGAAGAAGTCCTCGGGGGGCACGAGCGCTCCAGCCAAGAAGGCAGCCAAGAAGGCGGCTAAGAAGGCGGCGGTCAAGAAGACTGCCAAGAAGGCTGCGAAAAAGACCGTCAAGAAGACCGTCAAGAAGACCGCCAAGAAGGCTGCCAAGAAGGCTGCCAAGAAGGTTGCCAAGAAGGCCGCTCCGGAGGCGACTGAGGAGAAGTCGGCCGCAGAGGAGGCTCCCGAAAAGGAATCCCCTGCTGCAGAAGAGTCCCCGGCAGCCGAGTAAGGCGCGGCCGGGAGCGTTGCCTCCGGCGAAGGGCATCGAAGCCCCTTGCATGTCGATCCGTGAAGTTTCAAGGCCTCAGCCGACGTCTTTACGCATGATCACGGATCACGCCTGTCGATTGCTGCCGGTCCTCTCTCCGCTGGTGTTTGCCGCGTGTCAGGAGCACGCCATCGTTGATCGTACCGAGATGATCCTGCAGCGACTTGAGACGGAAGAAAGTTGCAATGCGGTCCTCGTGATCGCGCCGGATGCGGTGCAGCAGGCCCGCGCCCTCGATTCCGATTCCCAAGGTGGACCGTTGCACGGCGTCCCGGTCCTCGTGAAAGACAATATCCACGTCGCGGGAATGCCCACCACGGCCGGTTCGCTGGCTCTCCTTGAGAACATCGCTGAGGTTGACGCACCCATCATCGCCAACCTGAAACGTGCCGGGGCTGTCATCATCGGCAAGACGAACCTGTCGGAATGGGCGAACTTCCGTTCCACCTCATCCACCAGCGGTTGGAGCAGCGTTGGCGGTCTGACGACCAACCCGCATGACCCCTCCCGTAGTGCCTGTGGCTCAAGTTCGGGCAGTGGAGCCGCAGTGGGATCCGGGTTGGTGGATGTTGCCATCGGCACGGAGACGGATGGTTCAGTCACCTGTCCGGCGGCAATGTGCGGAATTGTCGGACTCAAACCGACAGTAGGTCTGCTTTCCGGCGAAGGAATCATCCCGGTCGCGACCAGTCAGGACACGGCGGGCCCGATGACCCGGAATGTGAAACTCGCTGCCCGCACGCTTGATGGGATGGTCGGAGCGAAGGCTGCTGACTACGAGGCGGCACTTGATGTCGACGCGCTCCGGGGAGTCAGGCTTGGGGTTCTCCTGCCCCTGTCCGGGCAATACGGGGATGCGGTCTCGGCCACCTTCTCTGCTGCCCGTCGAACCCTTGAAGGGGCCGGGGCAACCCTCGTCGAAATCAGCGAAATTCCGGACCTGAAGCGACTTGGTCAGCTTGAATGGGCTCTTCTGCTCCGGGAATTCAAACGTGATCTCAACACCTACCTGGCAACGACGCCCTCCGGGGTGAAGACGCGGACACTTGCTGATCTGATCGCTTTCAACAAGGCGCATGCCGAAGAGGTAATGCCACATTTCGGACAGGAGATCTTCGAACAGTCCGAGGCGACCGAAGGAGGAGCAGATCCGGAGTTGCCGGATATTGTTGCCGAGGCGAAGCGACGGGCCGGTCCCGAGGGGATTGACCGACTGCTCGCCGACCACGACTGCGTCGCACTGATCGCCCCGACGACTGGAAGGGCCTTCCCCATCCGTCTCGATGGAGGTGATGCCTTCGAAGGGGCATGCACCACCCTGCCGGCGGTCTCGGGATATCCCCACCTTACGGTTCCGATGGGCCTGGCCGACGATTTGCCGGTCGGTTTGTCGTTCATCGGTCCGGCCTTCGCGGAAGCGAAGTTGCTCGCCCTGGGATTCGCCTATGAGCAGGCCCGGAAAGAGTGATCGGATCAACGGGCGCCCATTTTGCAGGCCCGGGAGGGAATGACGGGGCAGGTTCACTACCCTCTCAGGATTTGACCTTGGGTGCTTCTCGTTAGATGCTTTGAGCCGATGCCCGAGAAGATGAGCTGGTTTTCGTTTGCCCGGGTGGCGGCGCGGGCCCTCCTGCAATTTCGTGAGACGCGGCGGAAGATCATCTTCTACACCATCGTGGCCCTTCTGGTGGTATTCGCACTGGGACACTGGGTCCTGGATGACTGGCTGTGGGATAATCCGATGTGGTGTATTTTCTATTGGGCTGGTTGCGCTTTTCTCTCCATCTTCCTCTTCCTGCTCGGACTCTATGACTTCCTCCGCATCATCAAGGAATACAAGGACGCCAGGGGACGATTGCGGTAGGAAATGACCAGCGGGAGCGGATCCCGCCGGGTTTCAGGAACAGGATAACCAGAACTATTGAGATCGTGAGCCGTTGGATGGATGAACTCTTCGAGTTGTTGCGCTTTGCAAGCATTTCGACCGACTCCGGTCACAAGGGGGATGTGCAGGCCTGTGCCGATTGGCTGGCAGCCCGCATGGCGGCGGCCGGATTGCAGAGTGAGGTGTGTCCCACCGGTGGTCATCCGGTGGTGATCGGTCGCAACGAGCAGGAAGCGGACCGGTCGACCGTGCTGGTGTATGGCCACTACGATGTGCAACCCGTCGATCCTCTGGAGCTCTGGGAGAGCGATCCCTTCGATCCGGTCATCCGTGATGGCAGGATCTGGGCTCGGGGGGCGACCGATAACAAAGGGCAGTTCTTTGCGCATCTCTGTGGAATCACCGAGACCATCGAGGAAGATGGCAGACTGCCCGTGAATCTCATCATGTTGCTGGAGGGCGAGGAAGAGATCGGATCCCCCAGCCTGCGCCCCTTTCTGGAAGCGCATCGCGGGGAGCTCGCCTGCGACGTCATCGTGGTTTCCGATACCGGAATGGTGGCACCGGGGGTGCCTACTCTCGGGTATGGGCTGCGCGGGATCACGTGCTGCGAGTTTGCCGTAAGGGGCCCGGCCCGTGACCTGCATTCCGGAGTCTATGGTGGAGCGGTGGCCAACCCGGGCACTGCAGTGGCGCGTCTGGTGGCCAGCCTGCATGATGACAGTGGCCGCGTGGCCATCGATGGGTTCTACGACGACGTGGCAGCCCTGGAGGACTGGGAACGCGAGATGTGGAGCAGCGTGCCCGGCATGGAGGAGGAAGATATTCTCGGGGTGACCGGTGCGCCGTCCCTCTTCGGGGAGAGCGGCTACACTTCCGCCGAACGCCTCTGGGCCCGGCCCACTGCCGAGGTCAACGGCATCTGGGGCGGCTACCAGGGTGAGGGCTCGAAGACGGTCCTCCCGGCCGAATCCTTCGCAAAACTCTCCTTCCGCCTCGTTCCCAATCAGGATCCCTCCGATATCATGGACAAGGTCCAGGCCCATCTCGAAAAACACTGCCCTGAGGGCGTGACCGTGGAGGTGGAGCGGGGGCATCACGGGCAGGCCTACCATTCAGATCCCCACTCCGCTCACGGCAGGGCCGCCCAGCAGGCCCTGCGCAAGACTTTCGGGGTCGATCCTGTCCTCATCCGCGAGGGAGGCAGCATTCCCATCATCCAGGATTTCAAGGAAGTCCTCGGAGTGGACACCCTCCTTCTCGGTCTGGCCCTGCCCGACTGCCAGATTCACTCGCCCAATGAGAATTTCACGGTGGAAAACTTCGAGGGCGGAATTCGCCTGAACCGGGTCTTGTTCGAAGAACTCGCTGGTATTTAGTTGGCGCGATGAGCGAGAGCGAGGCAACCGACAAACACGATTTCATCCGTGATATCGTGGCGGAGGATCTGGCGAGTGGGAAGCATGCGAGGATTGTCACCCGTTTTCCGCCGGAGCCGAATGGCTACCTGCACATCGGGCACGCCAAGGCCATCTGCCTGAGCTGGGGGATTGCGCGGGAAAACGCCTCCACCGGGGCGGAGTTCCATCTGCGCTTCGACGATACCAATCCCTCCAGGGAAGAGCAGGAATACGTCGACAGCATTCAGGAGGACATCAAGTGGCTGGGTTGCGACTGGGGCGAACACCTCTACTTCGCCAGCAACTACTTCGAGTTTTTCTACGACTGCGCGGTCCATCTCATCAGGGAGGGCAAGGCTTTCGTGGATCAGCAGAGTGCGGAGGAAATCCGCGCTGCCCACGGCACGGTGTCGGAACCCGGGACGGAGTCGCCCTATCGCGACCGTCCCATCGAGGAGAATCTGGAACTCTTCGAGAAGATGCGGGGAGGAGAGTTTCAGGACGGTGAGGCTGTCCTGCGGGCCAGGGTGGACATGGCATCATCCAACATGCACCTGCGTGATCCCATCATCTATCGTGTGTTGCACGAAAGTCATCACAACACGGGGGACAAGTGGTGCATCTACCCGATGTATGACTTCGCGCATCCCCTTGAGGATGCCTGCGAGCACGTCACCCATTCGCTTTGCACCCTGGAATTCGAGGTGCACCGGCCGATCTATGACTGGGTCATCGAGAATTGCCCGGTGCCGGCCGCGCCCCGACAGATTGAGTTTTCACGCCTCACGCTCAACTACACCGTGGTGAGCAAGCGCAAGCTGCTGCAACTGGTGGAGGAGGGGAAGGTTGATGCCTGGGACGACCCGCGCATGCCCACTCTTTCCGGAGCGCGCCGGCGGGGGTTTCCACCCGAAGCCATCCGCAACTTCTGCGAGGGTGTCGGGATCACCAAGTTCAAGGGAATCACCGACGTGGCCCGACTCGAGAACGAGGTGCGGAAGGTGCTCAATATCACCGCGCCCCGGCGGATGGCGGTCCTGGAACCGCTCAAGCTGGTCCTGGTCAACATGGAGCCCGGTCACCGGGAGGAGGTGGAAGTGCAGAACAACCCCGGGGACGGGAATGCCGGCCTGCGCAAGCTGCCCCTTGGACGCGAACTCTGGATCGAGCGCGATGATTTCATGGTGGAGGCTCCCAGGAAGTACTTCCGTCTCGCTCCGGGCCGGGCGGTGCGGCTGCGTGGCGGCTACATCGTGCAATATGTTGACCACGTCACCGATCCTGAAAGCGGGGAACTGACCGAGGTGCACTGTGAGTATCTGCCGGGCACGATCGGCCAGTCGCCGCCCGAGGGGGTGGTCTGCAAGGCCGCCATTCACTGGGTGAGCGTTGCGGAGGCCGAGGATGCCGAAGTGCGCCTCTACGACCGCCTCTTTCATCACGAGAATCCGGATGCGGCGGAGGGGGGCTTCCTTTCGGTCCTGAATCCGGACTCCCTCAGGATCATCACTGATGCGAAGGTGGAACCGGGCTTGGCCAGTGAGCCCGCCGGGTTCATCTGCCAGTTTGAACGCCTCGGCTACTTCTGTGCGGATTCCCGTTACCATGAGGCCGGAAGCAGGGCCGTTTACAACCGGACCATCGGGCTGCGCGACTCGTGGGCAAAGAAGTAGGCCCGGGTCGGGGGATCCCGGATGACCCGGTGGGGATGTGTTCCGTTTTTTGACACAAGCTATGGATTCACTGGCGATTTAGCGTTACGTCTGATCAGGACTCATTAATTAGTTTGAGGATTCCTGAAGGATAACGAAAATTCTGAATGTCTTTAGGAAACCGGGATTCCGGACCATGGTTGAAGAGTGGGGGCGATTGCGGTCCAGGTGGCAGGAGGTTGTTCCTTTGGAAGGATGAACTAACCCGGATTGCTAACTAAAAATATATATATGATCTAATAGTATCCGGGTTCTGATGGCCTTGTTCCGTCAACTGCACCCGGTTCATGAAAACAAACTTTCCCTTCCTTGCGCTCTTCCTTTTCGCTTTTCACATGGCCCCTGATCTCGGCGCTTCTCCCGTGGCCCCTTTTGCCTTCCCGGATGAATGCGCTGAAGTCGGGATCGGTGAGGAGTTTTACTACAGTCCGGTCCATCCTGGTCTGGCGCTGGAAGAGCCCCGGCCGGTGGAGACGTATCCCTGCGTGAATGTGAGCCTGGCCGGCGATCTCTGCGGGGTGGATGGTTCCCCGGTCTCCAGTCGTGATATCTGGCGTAGCTCCAATTACCTTTCGGTTGAGCTGGCTGAGGTCGCCCACAGGACCCGCGGCCCCCGCCAGGCGATGGTCAACCCGGTTCTGGCCCTGCCCCTGCTCCTGATAGTCCTGGTCCGCAGCCGCCGCCCACAATTTGCGGCCTAGGAGGGATTTCCTGGCTGCACCAGTGCGGTGACCAGAGGGATACGGCTCACCACGTCCCCCTTCTTGGCAGGCTGAGGGAGATCACTCTCCGGCCATGCTGGCGGCATCGAGAGCCTCGCTGAGTTGCTCCGCGGTGAGGCCCAGTTCCTCCAGGCGGTCGGTGCACAACTCACGCACGGTCCGGCCGGATTCCACCGATTCCTTGGCAATCCTGCTGGCCTGATCATAGCCGATGATGGGGGCAAGGGAGGTCACCATCGAGAGCGAGTACTCGATCAGTTCGTTGCAGCGCTCGACCCGGGCCTCGATCCCTTCCACACAGTTCCTGCGGAAGATGTCGCAGACATTGGCGAGGAGGCGAATGCTTTCCAGAATGCACTTGGCCATCAACGGCATCATGACATTCAGTTCGAAGTGTCCATTGGCGCCGCACCAGGTCACGGTAGAGTGGTTGCCGAAGACGCGGGCAGCCACCATGGTGACCGCCTCACTCATGACCGGGTTCACCTTGCCCGGCATGATGGACGAACCGGGCTGGGTAGCGGGCAGGGAGAGCTCGCCTATCGCACAGCGGGGACCGGATCCCAGCATGCGGACGTCATTGGCGATCTTGTAGAGACTGGCAGCGATGGTATTGAGCTGACCGTGGCATTCCACGAGGGCGTCCTTGCCGGACTGGGCTTCAAAGTGGTTCTCGGCTTCACGGAACTCGATCCCGGTTTTCTCGGAGATGAAGGCAATGGCCCGGGGGGGGAAGTCAGGGTGGCAGTTCAGACCCGTTCCCACCGCTGTTCCTCCGAGGGCCAGTTCGTGGATGGCCTTGAGAGCCTTGTGGGCGCGATCAACGGCGCGGGTCACCTGCATCGCGTAGCCGCCGAACTCCTGGCCGAGGCGCACGGGGGTGGCGTCCATGAGGTGCGTGCGTCCGATCTTGAGCACACCATGGAATTCCTGCGCCTTGGCCTGCAGGCTTTCGCGCAGTGCTTCGAGGGAGGGCACGAGGTTTTCCTTCAGGGTCACCCCGGCGGCAATATGCATTGCGGTAGGGAAGGTGTCGTTGGAGGACTGTCCCTGATTGACGTGATCGTTGGGGTGGACCGGCTTCTCGTCCCGGCCGGCGTCGATTGCCACCCCGGCGAGCTGTGCGCAGCGGTTGGCGATCACCTCGTTGGCGTTCATGTTGGTCGAGGTGCCCGAACCGGTCTGGTAGACATCGACCGGGAAGTGTTCGTCCAGTTTCCCTTCGTAGACTTCGCGGGCGGCCTGCTCGATCAGGGCGGTCTTTTCGGTGGGAATGTGTCCCAGTTCGCCGTTCACGCGGGCCGCGGCCCACTTGATGAGCCCGAAGGCGCGCACCATTCCTGACTCGACCGATTCGTGGGAGACCGGGAAGTTCAGCACGGCGCGCTGGGTGGAGGCCCCATAGAGGGCCGCGGCCGGGACCGGCATTTCACCCATGGAATCGCGTTCAATGCGGGTGTTGCTCATGGAGTTAGAAGTAAGGTTCCACTGCTTGGTTGCAAGTACGAGTGCATCCTGCCTGTGGGGGCGCGGTCACTTCCCTGCCCGGGAAGTGGGAAAAGAGCCCTGTTCTGGGGGTGAATTGACCTCGCTGAGCAAAAAACCCTTGAATCGGACGGAATTCTACGTAAGAGACGCACCCCCATGGCCAAGAAGTGCTGGATCGAGCGAAACAAGCGCAAACAGCGGACTGTTAATAAGTTCAAGGAACTCCGTCGGAAGCTGAAGGAGGAGAAGGACTACGTTGGTCTGAGCATGCTGCCGCGTGACGCGAGTCCTACGCGGGTGGTGAACCGTTGTGAGGTGACCGGGCGCCGGAGGGCCTACCTGCGCCGATTCAGGCTCTCCCGCATCACTTTCCGCGAAATGGCCTCCGCCGGACTTATTCCCGGCGTGACAAAATCGAGCTGGTAGCATAGCGTCCAAAGCTCGAATAGCGGTGGCAACGAATCTCCCTGCCAGCCGCATCCCAGATGCCACTTTACGAGTATCTTTCTGAAAACCCCGACGACCCGGATCGAAGTTGTGTCCGCTGCACCCGGGGATTTGAACTGAGACGACCGGTCGACCGCCCTCCCCTGGAGGTCTGCCCCCTTTGCAGGAACCCGGTTCGCAAGATGATCAGTTCGGTTAATTCGCCCCGGGTCGCGAAACCGTTCTCGGCCACTGCTGCGAAAAGTGCCGGCTTTACCGTCCTGGAGAAACGGGACGAGGGGGTGTTCGAGAAACTGTGAGGGCGCGCTTGGATGAGTCTTGAAAACGGTGCCATCCTGGCGAGTGGATCGGAGATCCCGGAGACCCTCCCGGCCCTCCCCGAGATTCTGCTCTACCTCCTTGGGATCACGATCTTCCTGGTGCTCAATGCCTTTTTCGTGGCGGTGGAGTTCGCCCTGGTCAAGGTGCGGAAGAGCCAGCTTATCGAGGCGCAGGCGAAGCGACCCCGGCGTTCCAACCTCGCCCTGCACGCCCTGGCCAGACTGGACGGATATCTCTCGGCCGGACAACTGGGTATCACGGTAGCCTCCCTCGCGCTCGGGATGCTGGGTGAGCCGCTCGTTTTCAAGCTGGTGGCTCCCGTGCTGCAGGACGCAATGGGCTGGCCGGTGGTGGTGATCAAGGTGATCTCCTTCATCATTGCGGCGGCCTCCTTCTCGTTCGTGCACGTGGTGATCGGTGAGCAGGTCCCCAAGGTCCTGGCCATCCGCAAGGCGCTGCCCATGACCCTCTGGCTCATCCAGCCGCTGCATTGGTTCTACCGTTTTTTCGGCTGGGCCATCTGGCTGATCAACGGATCGGCCGGTTTTATCCTGCGTCGCTTCTTCAAGGTGGAGCCGGCCGGTTACGATGAGGTGCACAGTGCCGAGGAGCTGGCGCAATTGGTCGAAGAGAGCGAGAAACATGACGAGGTCACCGAGACGGAGCGTGGAATCCTGATCAATGCCCTTGAACTGAACGATCTCAAGGTTCAGGACGTGATGACCCCTCGCAGCGAGGTGGTTTTCTTCGATCTCGACGAACCCTTTGAAAAGAACCTCAAGAGGGCGGCGGCCACCAAGCACACCCGCTTTCCTCTGGTGCAGGGCCACCTCGACAATGCGGTGGGCCTGATCCATATCAAGGATCTCCTCACCCTCACGGGCGAATCCGTTCCTGATCTTCACCGCGTCAAACGTGAGCTCAAGATCGTGCCCGAGACCATGCCGCTCGATGTTCTGCTCACCTTTTTCCTGACGGAACGCGCCCACCTCGCGATGGTGGTGGACGAGTTCGGTGATCCTTCCGGGTTGGTCTTCCTCGACAACGTGATCGAGGAACTGGTGGGCGACATTCAGGATGAGTTTGACACTGAGTCCAGTGCCTTTACCCGGGTGAATGACTGTGAGTTCATCGTGGAGGGGGCCATCACCCTCAACGAGCTTTCCGATCATGTGCCCGCGGTCGAACTGGAGAGCGGCGAGGTGACCACGGTGGGAGGATACATCACCCAGCAGCTGGGCCACCTGCCCGAACCGGGGGAAGCCATCGAAATCGAAGGCTATGAGGCCAGGGTCACCAGTACGGATGGACGACGGGTGGGCCAGGTGCACTTCACCATGCTGGACCCGGCACCAGCGGCGGAAGAGATCGTCGCCGACACGGAATTCGAGGACACGGCCTGAAGGGCGTGGCCGGGGTCACACCTGGTCGAGGAGGATGGAATTGATCGCGTGGTCGACCTGGAAGATGTCCGAGAAGATGACCAGGGGGGTGCCTTCCGGAACATCCCGTCGATTGCGGAGGGTGGTCACCGCCTCGGCGATGGTATCGCGGGGCATTTCGCGGAAGGGCATGACAAAGGGCCGGACCCCGCGCGAGAGGGAGAGTCCGCGGCAGACGGTGCTTTCCGGAGTGAAGGCGTAGATGGGCGAACGCGGCCGCAGGAGGGCGGTCTGGTTGGCGGTTGTCCCGGTGCGGGTGAAGACCACCATGACGGCATCCTGGATGGAATCCGCCAGTTGGACGGCGGCCCGCACGGCCCGTTGCCTGGTGGTGCGCAGGTCCGCCGAGGAGGCGTAGCCGAGGCCGCCGGATCGCTCGATCCGGCGGGCCACCCGGTCGAGAATTTCGAGGCACCGTTGCGGGTGCTTGCCCACCGAGGTTTCCCCCGAAACCATCAGGGCGTCAGCTTCCTCGTAGACGGCGTTGGCACAGTCCGTGATCTCGGCCCGCGTCGGCGTGGGGCTCTCGATCATGGACTCGAGGAGATGGGTGGCCACGATGACGCGTCGTCCAAGATTGTGGCAGCGCTTCACGATGCGGCGTTGAATGATGGGAAGCTCCTCGATGTGAACCTCGATCCCGAGGTCGCCGCGTGCGACCATGATGAGATCGGAAGCGTGGATGATATCGTCGAGGTGCTTGATGGCCTCCTGGTCCTCGAGCTTGGCGATGAGCTGTGCGTGGCCTCCCGCCTGCTCGATCTGCGCCCGCAACTCGTTGACGTGGTCCGCATCCCTCACGAATGATCCCGCGATGAAGTCCGCTCCGCACTCGGTGGCCACCTCGATGTCGGCCCGGTCCTTTTCGGTGAGGGCCGGGAGATTGAGACGCACTCCGGGAAGATTGATGTGACGCCGGGAGCCCAGCTGCCCGGCGGTCTGCACTTCACAGGTGATACGGTCGTCGGTGACCCCCTCGATCTTCATGATCATGGTGCCATTGTCGACCAGCAGGGTATCGCCCACGCTCACGTCATTGACCAGGCTGGTGTAGTTGACGGTAGTGGAACAGGGCAGGTCCGGCTCACTTCCCGAGTGACGGAACTCGACCTTGTCACCTTCATTCAGCACGAAGGGCTGGGGCAGGGTGCCGGTACGGATGGAGGGGCCCTGCAGGTCGAAGAGGAGACCCACCGTGCGGGCCCGCGGGGCATCGGCGGCGGCTTCCCGCACGCGGGCGGACACCTCACGGGCCCATTCGTGAGATGCGTGGCTCATGTTAAGCCGGAAGGTGTCCGCGCCCGCGTGGACGAGGGCGTGGATGGCCTCAAGGGATTCGGTGGCAGGGCCGAGGGTGGCGATGAGTCGGGTACGGCGCACGGTATGAACCTGTAGCGTGAGTGCCGGATGGACAAGGGCAATGGGGGAAGGGGAACTGTGAATAAGGAGGAGTCTGTTCATTCCCGGGACCTGAAAGTCCCTGTGCCGGAGAGGGCTCCGCTCCACCTCCCCTTCTTTCGCCAGGTTGTTGTGGGGAAAGTAGTTTCTTCTTTGGAGGCGATCTGCAGAATCGTGGGCAACCTGTTCCGCCGTGATGCTCTCACGCCTTCTGCCCAAGATTGTCTCCTTTGCCGTTTTTCTCCCATGTTTCCCGCTTCCGGCTGCGGAATCAATTCAGGAGGGGGAGCTGGGAACCTTCATGGGCAGGGCGGATCTTGAGATGCATAAGCTCTTCGAGGGGGAGCGTGATCCCAACATTGTAGTGGCCCTGGATGGCACCGTGGTGGCAAGCTGGGGGGAGGTGGAGGACAACTTCGCCCTGGGCAAGGAGGGGATCCGGGTGCGACGTAGTGAGGATGGGGGTAAGACCTGGGGACCCTTGATTACGGTAGCCAAGCCCTGCTGGCATGGCGGGGGTGTGACCGTGGACGAGGGGAGCGGGGACATTTTCGCGTTCCCGGAGGCCAGGTATCCCCCTGCCAGGAAGTGGGTCTGCCGAAGCCGCGATCACGGCAAAAGCTGGCACAAGGTGGAGAAGGCCGTCATTAGACCCGACCATCGCGGGAATGTGCCTGACATGCATTTTGCCGAGCATGGGATTACCCTGCGCCATGGCAGGCACGCCGGCAGGTTGCTGCGGGCCGCCCGGTGGTATGCCGGGGGGGACAACCGGGGAAACCTTCCCAGGATGTACAACACCGCAATCTACAGTGACGACGGCGGGGTGACCTGGAACACCAGCGAACCCTTTCCCGAGCTGGGAACCGGGGAGGGGGCGGTGGCAGAACTCTCCGATGGCCGGGTTTACTACAACTCCCGGAGACATGCGGATCCGCCGGGATCAAAATACAACCCCGCCTTACGCTGGGAGGCCTGGAGCGAGGACGGTGGGCTGACCTGGAAGGATGCCGCCATGTGCCGGATTCTTCCTGACGGGGCGCGTAAGTCGATCGGGCCCGGGTCGGGTTGTTTTGCCGGTCTGGTGCGTCTGCCGGTCAAGGGGCGCGATATTCTCCTCTACAGCAACTGTGACAGTGTCACTGCCGAACGCCGTGATGTCACGGTGTGGGTGAGTTTTGATGGAGCCGGGACCTGGCCGCTCAAGCGCAGGGTGTGGGAGGGACCGAGTGCCTACTCCTCCCTCAATGCGGGGCGCCCGGGGACTGCGAGCGAGGGGTGGATCTATCTCCTGCTGGAGGGAGGAAAGAGTCATCGTTACGAGGATGGCCACCTGGCCCGTTTCAACCTGAGCTGGCTTCTGGAGGGCGAGGAGACAGGGGACGGGAAATTGCCCGGTTGGCTGGACCGGTAGGCGGGTCTCGATTCGTTTTCAAGTGACTGAAACCATGCGGATTTCTGCCCTTCTCATCCTGATCCTCGGGGCCGGTCTGCCCGCCGGACTGGCGGAGGAGGTGGCTTGGAGGCAGAGCTACGATGCCGGTTATCTCGATCGGGCAGGCGCCTATGCGGGAGGATCCGAGATCATGCACCTGGTCGCCCACAAGGGGAAGCTCTACGCCGCCAATGGCTACTGGGTGGACGGGCGCTGGGTGATTCCTCCCGAGGGACAGAAGCAGAGCTCCCAGGTGCTGCGCCTGGACCAGGCAGGGGGAGAGTGGCAGGTCGATCTGGATACCGGTAAATCGAACGGGTTCGGCCTGGAATACATGAAGGGCAATGTGCTCAAGTCGGTGACCTTCACGTGCGATGCCAGTGGTGCAGCCCTGCCTCAGCCGCGCAACCTTCTCGTCATGGCCGCAGGGGCGAACTTCGAGCGCGGAGGGGCGGTCTCGGTCTGGGTGCGGGACGAGGAGAAGAGCAGCTGGTCTCACAGTCTCGTCCGCCACGGATCGAGCGCGGGTGGAGTGCGCTGGGTGCCCCGTGACATGGAGGTGCACCGCGACAAGGTCACCGGAATGGAACGCCTCTATCTCTCGCTGGGCAATCCGGGTATCGTGTCCGGAGTCTACGACGAGAGCGCACCGGGAGGGATCCGCTGGAGCCGCCATCTCGAGCATCCCTTCCTCACGGAGGGGACCTTTCGCACGCGGCCCCTCGGAATGGCGAGAGCCAACGGGGTGTTGTACTTTTCGGAGGGCGGATCGATCTACCAGCGTGTCGACGGAGAGCGAGCCCACTATCGGGAAGTTCTCGATTTGCATGAGGACACGGACACCGACGTGGGCGGGATACGGGGATTGACCGCAATCGAGAATCCGAAGGGGGAGGGCGAGTCCCTGCTTTTCCTGTGGGCTCCGGGGAATCGGTCGACAAGCCAGGTGAAGCGTATGGATCCGGACGGGCGGGGTGGATTTACCCTTCACGACGAGGCCCGCATCATCGATCTCATGAGCAAGGCGCTCGAGGTGGAGGTGACCTACACCCTGGGCGCTCACAACATGATGTATCCGGTGACCGATCCGGCCACGAACGAGACGGTTCACATCATCGGATTCCAGGGAAACATCCGCGGGAAGAATGAGTTGCGCTGGAAGGGGAGCGCTCTTTACGGCGGCGCGATGTACGCTGTCCGACGGGCGGACCAGAGCTACGAGGTGCACGAGATCAATAATGCCTACCTGCCGGGCAAGCCCCTCCTGATTTCTCCACGCGCTTTTTGCCTCTCACCCTTTGGAGATGAGGCGTTGTACATCGGGGGTCACGATGCCAGCCGCAAGATCTCCGACGACATGGCCTGGATTTTCGAAGCCCCGCTGGAGGTGGTCCTGGGACACAGACAGGGACGGGATGCAGGGAGCGGTCAGCGACGCTCGCCGCGGGCGCCGCGGCTGAACGAGGGGCCACTCTACGAGTTGCGCATCTACTCTGCAAACGAGGGGAGGCACGCCCACCTCATCAGGCGCTTTCGCGAGCACACCGATCGTATCTTCCGCAAGCACGGACTGGAGGCGGTTGGTTACTGGATTCCAACCGAGGGACCGGCCAGGAAGCGTCGGCGATTCGTATACCTTCTCAAGCATCCGTCGCGCTATGCGGCTTATGAGAACTGGGTGGCTTTCTTCAACGATCGCGAGTGGGAGGCAGTGCTCGACAAGCCCGAGTTCCAGAGCCTGCTCACGCAGCGTCCGGAGAGCACCTTTCTGACGGAGAACGATTATTCCGCGTTGAAGCGGGTTGCGATCGACCAGCCCGGAGGGGTCTACGAATTGCGCACCTATGTGACGGCCCCGGGAAAGCTGGCAGCGCTCAATGCGCGCTTTCGAGATCACACCGGGAGGCTCTTCGAAAAGCACGGCATGAAGAACGTCGGGTACTGGACCCCCTTCGACAGGCCGGAATCTGCCAACACCCTTGTCTATCTCCTTCATCATACCAGCCGTCAGCAGGCCGACGCCAATTGGAAGGCCTTCGGTGCCGATCCCGGGTGGCACAGGGTGCGCCAGGAGTCGGAGGTTGACGGCAAGCTCCTGACCGAGCCGCCGGAGCGGATCTACCTCAAGGCCCTCGGGTTCTCGCCCTTGAAGTGAATCATCACTGCCCCGACCATGGCCTGGTAGGCGGCGGCGGTGGCGGTTCCAGCCAGCGCCAGGTGGGCTGGTAGGGGATGTTGAGGTAGGGAGTCTCCAGGCGCTTGCCGCTTTTGAGGGAGAGGAGGAAGGCGTCGAGGGTGCCGCTGGTGTAGAGGGTGCGCTCTGCGTTCCAGCTCGGTTGTCCGGTGAGGATCATCCGTTCGATCCCGTGCAGGAGCCAGGTGAAGTGCATGCCCGGCCTGCCTTCCTGGGTCCAGAAGAGGGAGGATTCGACCTGGTCGCTATCCTGGTAATTCCAGGCTGCCGCCCATTCATTGACCGCGCCGTTCAATTCGAGCATGTGGGCGCGCAGTCCGCTCTTGTACTCGATGGAGAAGAGGCGTGGCCTGGCCACCAACCGGCGGAGATCCTTCAAGTCGCGCGGGTTGGTGAGGCGCGACCAGGCGGCCTCGAAAAGCGATCGATTGAAGCGTTGCTCATCGAAAGCGCGCCAGACCTCCCCGTCGGCGAGTGCGTGCACGGCAGTGATCCCGGTTTCGCCGCCCTGCCGCTGCTCGGCGAGAGCCTGGATGATCTCGAGAGTATGAAATCCGTAGGCATCGGTGGTGTGGTAACTGAGGGCCACGATCTCCTTGAGCTTGGCGCTGTGTCGGACGTCGGCGGCCGGCCTGCGCCAGGTGGTGGGGAGGGAGGAGCCTGCCATGAGCGGGATCCCACGTTCCTTCGCCGAGTCGTAGAGGAACTTGGCGTCGGCCCAGTTATCGGAGAGGTGCTTGTCGATGAAGACGGGGACGGTGCGTTTGCTTGTATCGAATACCTTGAGGCATTCTTCCCAGAAGCGCCGCTTGGGATACTGCGTGTTGCCCGTGTCCGATTTCGGATAGTCGCCGTGTTCGGCGATGAGGAGGACTCCATCGACCGCCAACTCTCCGGTTCCGAGGGTGAGCGCTTCGGCAATGGTGGGATAAATCGGGAAGCGGTGGGAGGTCGAGAGCAGGCGGCTGGTGTCGCTCTCGGGGACCTGGTCGGTATAGAGCGAGACCAGTTCGAGCGGGGAGTCCTCTCCCTTGCCGTCGAGTGTGTCGGTCTGGAGAAGGCGGCTCACGATGATGTCGGCGTGGGAGTTGTGGCGGTATTCGGTCACAATGGCGGCCACGCGTGGACGGCTGTCCCGTTTCAGGTAGTAGAGCAGATCGAGAACTTGCTCTTTCCCAAGAACGTTGACCATCCCGGGCGGCATGGTGGAGATCGCCGGATCGGTTCCGGGAATCGCAAAGCCCTCCGCAATGTGCCGGGATGGTTCGAGGATGGATGCTAACAGATCGCGGGTGGTGGCACGCTTTCCGATGCCGTTCAGGCCTGGGCCCACGCTTCCGCCATCCTCTCCAAACCTGTGACACTGGATGCAGCCGGTTGCGGCGAAGGCTTCGCGACCGCCCAGATAGTGACGCTGGTGCTGGTCGAAGGTTGCCAGTTCCGCGGAGAAATCGGCCATCGTCCATTCCTTCACGATGGGCCGCGAGGGGTTCAGTCCCGCGATCCAGTCACGCAGCATCTCGACCGCCTCTTTATCGACGTGGTTCGATCCCAGCGGGGGCATTTCTCCACTGCCCTTTCCACGGCCGGAAACACGGTGCAGGAGAACGGAAGCGTCCGGGCGCCCCGGTGCGACAATCATGGCGTCGGGCAGGCCAAAGGTGGCGTGCTGTGGACGGGCCTCGATGACCTTCTTCTTGTCGCGTGGGATGGTGATATGCACGTCGAACTGGGCATTGCCTCCCCCAGACGCCACGTGGCAGATCGAGCAATTGGTGTGCAGGTAGGAGTGAGCGCGCGCTTCCAAGGGCTCAGTGACTTCGCGGGGATTGGCGAGAGGCTCGGGCAACGTTTCGGGCACTTGATTGGAAAAGAACCCGCTTCGTTGCAACAGTGCGAGCTGGTTGACTTGATCGCCTTCGAATTCGTGCAGGCGATTCAACTGCCTGCCCGTGATTCCCAGGACATAGAGTGCTGCGCGGTTATGGCAGAGTGCGCACTGGGCCCGGCTGGGAAAGCGCCAGGAGTATTTCTGCCCGCTCTCCTCGATCTCGGCGTCGGCCCCGGAGGAAGGAACGAGGACGGCATCGCCCCCGTCCTTGTTCCAGCGGTAGGAGTAGCCTTGCCATTCGTTCTGTTGGCGGAGAAGGACGCGCGTCTCCACCTTGCGGGCCGGCCCTCCTTCCCCAGCTGGAAGAGAGAGCGTTTGCGCCAGGGCAGTGCCGTTGGGAAAGTCCCACGGTTGGTCGTTCTTGTAGACTGCTTTCTTGCTTTCCGGAACGGCCATCCAGCGTTGCGATGTGGCACCGTCGTTCCAGCCTTCCGAGTTGACCTGGTAGGCGACCACACCGGCCTCGGGGGACTGCTCGGTCACCGACTTGAAGAGACCGGTCTTGCTGAGAAGCTCCGGGAAGGGCGGCGCGTTTGGCGGCGGCGGTGGCGATTTCACCAGGCGGTGAAGGGCATTGCCGCCATGGTCGATGACGATGAGATCGCCGCCCGGGGCGAGGGTGAAACCGGCAATCTGAATGGACGTGTCAGCCAGTTCACGGTGCCAGAGCATCTTCTTGTCGTCGTGCCTGGCGGCCCAGATCCGGCCGGTGGCATAGTCGCCGTAAACGTAGGCACCGTCGAGTTCCGGCCACTTTTCCCCCCGGTAGATGACTCCGCCGGTAAGTGAGCGGAATTCGGAGTGCGGGTGCTCGATGGTGGGTGGGACGTGTGGGGTGGGTCCGAGCTGGCGGTTGGGGTAGAAGGGATGATTGCCCTCGAAGACGCTCCAGCCGTAGTTCTCCCCGCGGCCGAGGAGATGGGCAGTTTCCCAGAGATCCTGACCGTTGTTGCCCACCCAGATCTGCCCCGATTTCCGGTCCGCGGTCATGCGCCACGGGTTGCGAAGTCCGTAGGCCCAGATCTCGGGGCGCGCACCGGGATGGTCGAGGAAGGGATTGTCAGAAGGGACGGTGTAGGGGCGCTCGGTGGTGGCCTGGCGCACATCGATGCGCAGGACGGAGCCTAACAGATCATCCAGGGTCTGGCCCGAGACCCACTGGTCCGAATCGGTGCTCCCGTCTCCGGTGGTGATGTAGAGCATGCCGTCCTGGCCGAAGGCGAGATCGCCTCCGTCGTGCCCGTTCGTTCGCCACTCGATGATCGGAAGCTCGGACGCAGGGTCGATTTTGTGATCCATCACACGGTAGCGCGAGATGCGCACGCCGCGATCGCGAAAGGCGGGGAGGTGGCCTTTCTGGAACAGGTAGAGGAATCCGTTAGAGAGGTAGTCCGGATCGAGCGTCAATCCGTAGACGAGGAACTTGGGTAGTTCGAAGAAGAGATCCTTGGCCGGTGATTCAGAGCGATAGTTGACGCGAAAGAGCCGCATTGGCCGGTCGCTGTCGTTGCCCTCTTCCATCACCAGGAGGTGCTTGCGGTCGCCGTCGGCATCGGTCAGGGCATAGAGTGGCTTGTCCCACTTGATAGCAGCCAGGACCCGTTCCGTGGTGAAGGGAAGGGGAGGATCAGGAGAACCCTGCAATCGCGAAGTTGTCCACGCCGTGCGCTCCTGGGCCTGGGTCGCCGAAACAAGCACGCTCAGCGCGCACAGAGCGCGGCCGAGGCTACGGGTGAAGGAGCACACGCACGAGAGCGTAGACCTTGAACGACGGAGTGGGAAACTGAATTCGTCCCTCCGCCATCTTCCACTTGAGAGTCGTGCCGTGATCGACTTCGGGAGTGATAATCTCGATCTCCTTCACCCGGGCGCCTGGAGGCAAGAGGAGGTCCACCACGATCTCAGGAGCTGGGATCGGTTTCTCGTCGCGAATGCCGCTTCCCGCGGACGGTTTGCCGTCGGCACCCTTGGGAGGCTCGGTGCGATTGTAGTTCACGAAGTGAAGATCGAGTTCGTTGCGCTGGGAGGGCCGGCTGGCGGAAACTAGCACGGTGCAGGGCGCGTCGAAACGGCTCAGTGTTTTGGGCAGAGCGGGGGACAGCTCGTCCACGGTGAGCACCGTTTTGTGGCGCTTGTCCCGCCCGGTGGGCAGGAGGTCGTCGGGGAGGACATCGAAGAGGATGTGCCGGTCGAGGAGTTTGCGGCCCAGCATGCGGAAGCGTTCGAGGGCAGCCAGATCGCCCTGGTGGACGCGCTTGCGCGGGTAGGCGAGAATGACCTCGGCGTGAGAGCGGTTGGCCCGGTAGAGATTCTCGTGCCGTTTGAGGAACTGGTAGTAGCGCACGATTTCCTTGCGAGCTTCGGGATCGGTGAAGCGGGTGTAGAAGCCCATGGGTGTTCCCCCGTTGGCGGCCAGTTCGGCGATCGCGGTGCGAATGCGGGTGCTCTCATACTTGCCCAGGGTGAAGGGTTTGTCACCGCTGGCACCGCGGATGAACCGGGCCTGGAGAACGGCATCTCCGAGAACCCGATTCGCGAGGTCGCTCTTGTTGGCGGAGTCGCCGGTGCTGTACCAGAGATAGGATTCGTCCTTGGCCCAGAGATCGGCGGGCAGGAGGCAGCGCTCGTCTCCACTGATCGCCACGAAGTTGCCAAGGTGGTTCCACTGGGCCACGAGGAGATCCGGCTTCAGGGATCTCCCGAACTTGAGAAAGACCTCATCGAAGACCTTCTTGTTGGAGGCCTGTGAGAAGCGCAGCATCTCGAGCTTGAGTGGGCTGGTGGTCTTGGGATCGTGCCAGGAGACGATGGCCCCGAACCTGTGAGCAGCGAGATCGGTGATGCGGAACCTCTTCTTCAATTCGGCTGGGGAATAGCGCTCCGAGAGATAGGAACGGAAGGCGGACTGGCAGTGATCGCAGTGGCACTCGTGCCGGTAGAAGTAATTGGTCACGTAGCCGTCCACCCCGAGCGCGATGCCCTGCTTGACCCAGGCCTTGAGGACGACCTGCCAGTGCGGATTGCGCAGGCAGGCCCAGTACTCGCTCATGCCACCGATAGCGTAGCTGCGGTTCACGATGGGCGTGCCGTCGGCCTTTTTTTCCAGAAAATCCACGGGATCCTTCACGGGTTTTGGTCCCAGGCGCTTTTCGTCCCAGTGGTCGTGGTACCACTTGAAAAACCCGCGGGGGCCCATCGGCCCATCGGGGTCTCCGACCAGGAACTCGATGTTGAAGTGCCCCACTGCGCGCACCTTGCGCTTCTTGAGTTCGCCATTCAGTGTGCGAAACCACGCGCTGCACTCGGCCAGGCCGCGGACCGGGAAGTGGGCCGGGTAGCCACCGAATTGCGGGGTGTGAACCAGGCTCCAGAAGTGTGCTCCGTAAAAGCCGACCTGTGCCACCTGGGGCTGGACGTCATCGACGAAGGGAAGGTAATCGGCATGACCGTAGTCGTCCCAGTGCGCGATCATGCGCGTGAACTCGAAAGGAGCCTCCTCGGCGTGGAGCGACTCCGGCAGGGAGGCAAGAGAGAGCACAAGAGTAGCGGCCAGGCTCCTGAGAGAGATCATCGCGAAACCCTAGACTGCGCGGGCTGCTCCTGTCGCTACTGAAAAACGGTGACTTGGGACGGGGAGGGTCCCATGCTCAAGGGCATGGAAGTTCGGTTGGGGAAACTGACGCGCCGGGAATTCCGGGAGCGCATGGAGAGCGGTGAGTTGCAGGCCTGCATCATTCCGGTGGCGGCGGTGGAGCAACACCTCGAGCACCTCGCGATGGAGCACGACTGGCGCAGCGTGACGCACGTGGCCCACGCGGTCGCGGAACGGCTGCAGCCGGGAGTGCTGGTGGCGGAAGGGTTGATGGCGGGGATCAGTGAGCACCACATGAAGCACCGTGGCAGCCTCACCCTCCGTCCCGGCACCTTTCTGGCGGTGGTCAACGACCTGGTGCGAAGCATGTGCCTGGCGGGCTTCAGGAATATCCTGGTCCTGAACGGACACGGGGGAAACGTGGCGGCCTGTGAGGCGGTGTGGGACCAGTTCCTGCGCGAATTCCAGGTCAACCTCCATTTCCTGCCCTACTGGGATGTGCTTACCGGGAAGGATGCCGAGGAGTTGCTGGACTCCGGGTCCCGGCTTCCGGAGGACCTGCCCGGCCACGCCCAGGAGTTTGAAACCTCGATCGGGCTGGCCGCCTTTCCGGGAAATGTGCGGAGTGGCATGTGGACCGACCAGGAGGACCAGAAGCCCTCGACCGCCACCGTCGCGAAGGGGGCTGCCTTCACCGAAAGGATTGTCGACCGGCTCGCCAGCTACGTGGAGGAAATGATTGCCGGAACCCGGGTGGCGGAGGTCCCACCATTTTTCGAGTAGGTGGGAATCCCCTGTTTTCGGGGAACTGAGCACCAGTCGCAAAAAAAAGTTCCGAATTTGGGCGATTCGCGAGGAAGATAGTCAGAGAGTCGTCATGGATCCTACTGCTGAATTTGTCCGTCTCTGGACCCGCCATCAGGCGGAGGTGGAGCGTTACCTGTTCATGATGATGCCACGGACGACCGACGTGGACGAGTTGCTTCAGGAAGTCAGTGTCAAACTCTGGGAGAAGTGGGACCAGTTTGATCAGGAGAGACCGTTCGTGCCATGGGCCCTCAAGTTTGCCTGGTTTGAGGTGCAGAAGTGGCGGCAGCGGCAAGCCCGCGAGAAACTGGTCTTTTCGGATGGATTGCTGGAGCAGCTCAATGCTGTGTATGAAAACGAAGTGAGCCTGATGGAAACGCGCCGCCGGGCGTTGGATGTCTGCCTCGGCAAATTGAATGGACAGGAGCGCAAGTGGGTGCAACTGCGCTATTCCAAGCACGGTGCGGTGAAGCAGGAGGCAGAACGCACGGGAGTGAGCATGCACAAGCTCTATTACGCGCTTGAGAAGATCCGGGCCCGCCTTCTCGAGTGCATTGGAGAAACAATGAGACAGGAGGGCTGGAGCGATGCCTGACGCGGATCACGGACAGCTGGACCGGTTGCTGACCAGACTGGTCGACAAGACCATCACGGTGGAGGAATTCGCCGCGTTGGAAGGGCAGCTCGATGGTGATGCTCACGCGCAGGAACGCTATCTCCATTACCTTGGGCTCCACGCTGACCTGTTGGAGACGGGGGTGACGCCTGAGTCGTGGACTGCGCAGGGAAGAGGCAATAGTGTTAACGTCGACAGGAGACGCCGGACCACGGCCTGGCTGTTGGGTGCGGCGGCAGCGCTGATTCTTCTCGGTGTTTCAGGGGTCCTTTTCCTGCGGGCGCCAGATGCAGGTTTCGCATCGATCGTACGTATTGCCGAGTGGAACGGAGCAGTTCGCTGGACCGGGGATGGAGGTCGGCCGATCCGTGGCCTCAGGGTTGGTGATGAGCTTGCGGGTGGCACGCTTGAAGTAGGGGCGGCCGATTCCTGGGCGGAACTGACCTTTGATGATGGGACCAAGGTCTGGGCTTCCGGGCCCGCGATCGTCACCTTCTCGGAAGGACCGGAGGGGAAACGCATTCATTTGAGGAAAGGAGAGCTTTCCCTGGATGTCGCTCCGCAGTCGTCCGGGCGTCCTTTGCTCCTGCAGACTTCTTCTGCGGAGGTGGAAGTTCTCGGGACCCAGTTCAAGGTGACCGCCGATAATTCGGCCACTCGACTGGCCGTCCACGAGGGCCTGGTACGGGTCACGCGACTGGCGGATGGCAAAACACGGGATGTGCCTGCCGACCACCATGTGGTGGCCGCGCTGGTGAGGGAGACGACTTTTGATGCTCTCCCACGGGGAGAGTCGGTCAGGAGTTGGAAATGTGACCTGCAGCACGACGTTCGACAGGGGCACTGGCGACCGGGCGCGGGGGAGAGTTCCGGTTCCCTGCGGGCGGAGACCCACTTGTTCCGCGGAGACTTCGGGGAACGCAAAGATCCGGTTCTCCTTCACAGTGTGGTGGTGCGGCCGTCTGACTCCAATGGGACGCCGGTCCTGTTGACAGAGGGAGCGCGCCTGCGGGTGGTGGGGCGGCTGGAGCGGAGTTGCTCGCTACACTTCGGTTTTGGCACTCACCGGGTGCGAGGAGTGCTTTCGCGTAAGTATGCCCTTTCGCGGAAAATCGAGTTGGTAGAGGAAGCGGAAGGAAATTTTGAGGTCGAACTGAACTTGGACGAGATCCCGCGCATGAGAGAGAGCTTCCCCGGTTCCCCCGTGGGACAGGAGCTCGGGTGGCTCTGGATTCAGACTGTGCGCGAGGATGTCGGTCTGGAAGTGACGAGTGTGGAATTGATAAGTAAGCAGGAGTGATGAATAAATCGACAATAGTGCACCTTGGTTGGGGATTGGTGGCGGTTCTGGCCTTCTTGGCCGGTTATTTTATCCTGCCGTCGGGACGTGATGATGCCGGGGTTGCGGCCAGGCGGGGGAATAGCGGCCCGGGATCAGGGGCTCAGGATGGAATTTCCAACGGAAAGGCAGACTCCGCGGCGGGGGAGTCCGCTACCGGGAGTAAATCAATCGAAAAGGATGAGGTCGCCCGGATGCTGGCGGAGAAGATCACCCTCAGCGAAGCGGATATCGGTGAACTGGGCCAGACGTTCCGCAAATCCTCCGACCCGGTCGCGAAGCGGTTGGCCTTTTCCAAGCTGATCCAGGGACTGACGGCCGACAATGCCCTGCTCATTCGCGAACAGATTGAGCACAAGGATCACCGGAGTGCGGAGTTCCAGGAGTTTCATTATGCCTGGGGCGCGGTTGCAGGAGTGGACGCCGTTATATTCGGTGTCGACACGGAGGAAGATGACATGAAGCCGGCCCTGGCAGGGTGGGCGGGGGCAAGCCCGCAGGAGGCCATGGCGTGGATTGAAGGGTTGAACATGGAAAACGATGCCCGCTTCGATCCGTTACTCAAGGAGCGGAAACTCGAGGTCACGGGACTGCGGCATCATTTGATGTCAGGGATAGTCGATGGGTTGGCCGATGCAGATCCGCGGCAAGCGGCAATGTTTGTCGAGAGGATGGTGGCTGAGGGTCAGGCAGACCCGGGCCACATGCATATTGTGACGGGGGAAGTGCTGCGGGCGGCAGAGAATCCGCTCGAGGCCTCGTCCTGGGCGGAGGGACTTCCCGAAGGGCGCATGCGGAATGAAGCGCTGGGTCGGATAGCGGATCATTTTGCAGAACGCGAACCGGCCGAGGCCGCCCAGTGGGCCCAGGGGTTCGCAGGTCAGCCCGGCACTGAGCGCATCTTCTGGGAGGTGGGAGCGAACTGGGCGGGCCGCGACCCGCAGGCGGCGCTTGAGTGGGTGAATGATCTGCCGGAGGGGCAAAGCCAGCAGATCGGAATCAGGGGTAGTTTGAATTCCTGGGCGCGCCGGGATCCCACCGCGGCGGGCGAGTATCTCCAGGAGATGGCTCCGTCCCCGATGCGTGATGCCGCGGTCGCTGGCTACAGCACCCGCGTGGCGTGGGAGGATCCTGCCGCAGCCATGAGCTGGGCGGAGTCCATTGCCGAGCCGGAGCGGCGGCAGGAGGCGATGGTGGAGGTGGGCAGGGCCTGGCGGCACAGAGGCGGGCAGGGACTGCAGGAATGGCTGAGCGGATCGAACCTGCCAGCCGAGATCCAGGAAAATATTCTGACCCCACGCGACCGGAGACGCCGCGATTGACCGGAAGAATGTCGAAACGCAACGTCATAGTCCACCTCATCTGGCTCTTCGTCACCTTGGGAACCTTCGTGGCCGGCTCCCAGCTGGCACGTGCCATACGGGGGACGGACAAGTCCCCGGGTGCAGGGGTGACGATTCCCCCTTCCACGGGGAAGAGCGATGTTGCCGGGCAGGCTGATGCCGGGGAGACGGGACGTTACGTGCCCTTGCCGGGCCGGGCTGGCGGGAAACCGGAGGCGCTCCCGAGCGCCCCGGATCCGCAGAAGAGTGATGCCAGCGTGGAGCGCACCAGAAGATTACAGGTCAACCGTAGCACGATGGCGCGGGAGGCATCCGAGGCCCTGCAGCGGAGAGGTCCCCTGGGGAAGAAGCAGATTCATTCGTTGGTCCTGCAGGCGATCAAGGCCCCCAGTGCGTTGGGCCGGCGACAGGCCTTCGACCGGATCCTGGAGGAGATGGGTTCGGCGACCTTTACCCGGGAGCAGGCCTTCACGATGAGATCGGCCATGGCCATGAACGGAGCAGACGGGAAGATGTGGCAGCTCTTCGATTATGCCTGGGGCGCGAACGACCCTGCCACTGCAATTGCGCACCTGGATGAGATTCCGCAGCAGTACTTCGAGGGTTTTCTGGGCAACATGATCCCCGGGGTGGCGAGTGTCGATCCGCAGGCCGCCATCGAGGTGTTCTCAGGACTGGAACCGGAACTTGCGGCCAGGGTCCAGCGGAGGCTGTTCGAGGGATTGATCGACAACGACATGGCGGTGGCCACGAACTTTATCTATGATGTTACCGATCCGGAGACCTACAACTGGCGGCCCATGGACACCCTGACCCGTGAGATCGTGCGCGACCAGGGGCTGGATGTTACGTTGGATTGGGCGGCAGAGTTGCCCGACGGGGCGCTGCGATCGAGTGCCTGGAGCGCGGCGTTCGCGCACTGGGGATCGCGGGAACCGGAGCGGGCGATCGAGTCCATCATGGAGATGGAGTCGTCCTCGGACCGGAACCAGGCCCTCAACGGATTTACCGCAGCCTTTGCCCACGAGGATGGATCCATGGCGGTCGCCTGGGCGGACGAGATCACGGAACCGGGATTGCGCCAGGGAGCGCTGACCCGGGCCTTCACCCAGTTCTACCGGCAGGACCCGCAGGCTGCCGCGGAGTCCTTCAGTTCGATCGATGTCCCACGCGGAGTGTGGCATGAGGCGACGGGGCAGACGTGGTCGGGCGCGGGGCAGGGGGAGAGCAGCGGGACGGGGGGCTCTGCTGCTGAGACTACTCCCGCTGCCAACTAGCTTTTCCAGGACCGTCCAATATCCGATGCCTACGCACTCAAATATCCGATTCCGCATGGGTTCCCTTCGAAGAGGTGGAATCATGCCGTTGCTTTGCACTCTTCTCCTGGTTGCCCTGCAACCTGAGGGAAAGGCGGCTGATTCGATCCCGGCGTCAGGACATCCCACCCTCCTCAGTCCTCATTCTGATCCTATTGCCTGTTACGGCGACAAGGTGTTCGCGGTCAACACGCCGTCGGATACCCTGGATGTCCTCGATGCCGGCACGGCGAAAATAACCGCCCGCATCCCCACCGGAATCGATCCGGTTTCGGTGATCGTGAGACCGGATGGGAAGGAAATCTGGGTTTCCAATCACATCTCGGATTCCGTGAGCGTGATCGACAACGATTCGCAGAGTGCAAGCTATCTCTCGGTTGTTGCGACGATCCAGGACATCGACCTCGACCGGAAGGCGACTCGTTTTGACGAGCCTGTCGGAATAGCCTTTGCAGACAATGAGAAGGCCTATGTCGCGCTTTCCTCCAGTAACCGGATTGCAGTTGTTGATGTCGGATCCCGCCGGGTCGTGAAGTATCTGAGGATCCCGGCCCAGGAACCCCGGGCCATTACGGTCAGAAATGGCAAACTCTATGTCATCCCGTTCGAGTCCAACAACCAGACCCAGCTCTCCGGGGGAAAGGCGGAGGAGATGGATGGAAAGCTTGTCACTTTCGATGCGAAGAAACTGGCCGGCTCGTTTGATTCAGCCGGATTCACGGTGGACGTGGTGAAGCAGCCGAAAATTCCGGACCGCGACCTCTTCATCTTCGATACGCGAACTGACGAACTGGTGTCTACGGTCAAGACCCTGGGGACGTCCCTCTTTGGGTTGGCGGTTGATGCGGCCGGGACCGTCTTCATTGCCAACACCGATGCCCGGAACCATGTCAATGGCAGGGCGGGGACGAAGAAGCACGGACTGAAGGAGCTGCAGAACCGTCCCTACCTGAACCGGGTGACGAGAGTGTCGGCCGACGGCGAGGCAGGCTTCTACCATCTCAATCCCCTGCCTCCCGAGCGCCCCCCCCGCCGCAGGGCGGTGGCAACGCCCTTCGGCATCAAGGTCAGTGGTGACGGGGAGGTTCTCTTCCTCACCGCGGCAGGCTCCGATCACCTCCTCCTCCTTGGGGCGGAGACCGGAGAGATCCTCGGTCGGGTGAGGGTGGGGGCGGTTCCGCGTGGAGTGGCCCTGGAGGAGGATTCGAAGGGCAGGGCAGGCGTGGCCTGGGTCCTGAATGCGGTTGCGAACACTGTTTCCAAGGTCGAGATCCCCGCGACCGGGCAGCCCGGGGTCGTGGAGACGATCGCCTTGAGCGATCCAACCCTGCCGATTTACAGGGAGGGACGCATCGCGTTCAACACGGCTCGCGCTTCCTCGAGCGGAACCTTCTCCTGTGCCAGTTGCCATGCTGACGGACACACCGATCAACTGTTGTGGGTCCTCGATACGCCGCATCTGGTGGGAGCCGACCAGGTCGAACCCCGCCTTTCCCAGACCCTGCGGGGATTGCGGGGGACTGCCCCCTATCACTGGGATGGAGTGCCGGGAGATCCCTACGGGGGGCGGAACGCCGCTTCCAAGGAACGACTGCCGCCCAATTCCGACATCAACAAGCCCGAGAGCGCGGTGCGTCATGTCATCGATGGCTCGATGGGCAGCACGATGCTGGGTTACGGCAACGACGTCGCAAACGATGAAGGGAAGAAGGGTTATCTCGGCAAGACCGAGCGGGATGCCATGGCCGTATTCCTGCTCAACCTTTCCCACATGCCGACACGTGGTCGCGCCTATACCGATCAGCTGTCGGAGCAGGCCCTGACGGGCTTCGAGCGTTTTCACATCACGGGGGCCCGGGACCGCAAGAATCTCAACACCAGCGTCTGTGGCAGTTGCCATACGCTGCCCTATCTGGCCACCGACCAGGAATCGATGAATGTGCCCAGCTTCCGCGGGGCCCTTGACCGTTACATCACCCAGGCCCAGGGCAGGAACAGTGTCATTGCTCTAGGCGGGGTGAAGCAGGTTGCCGAGGAAGGATTTCCGGAGGAGAAGGTCTGGAAACGCATGATGGCCATGGGCGAGCATGGGAGGCTCTGGCCGGTGCTGGACATGTTCAAGGAGTCCAGCATGGGGTTCTCGGGAGCCTTTGGCCGGCAGGCCACACTCAGTCAGGCCACGGCCAGGGATCCTGTGACCCTCGACCTGATTCGAGCCCTGGAGAGCAGCGCGGAGGAGAAAAGTATCGTCCTGCAGGTCAGTGGCCGGTTCCGCCGGGATGGCGGGAGCCGGGACATCAGGTTCCATTTCGATAACGGCCAATACCGGACGTCGGGAGGTGATCTTGTCCTGAGCCGCAAACAGCTCATCGATCATGCGGTCGAGGGAGAGTTTACCGGTACGTTCACGGGGTGTCATGGTGTCGATGTGAATTCGGCACCCCCGGCCATCTGGACCGCCGGAGTGCTGCACAAGCAACGTGGAGCCCAGCTCTTTCCCCGCATCAACGAGAAGCGTCCGGGCATGGTGGTCAGCGCGCTCTACCTCCAGGAGGGCGTCACCCTGCTTGTCGATGGCAGGAAGGTTGCCGGGACGATCAGGGAGGCCGGCAAGGATCTCGTTGAGATCCGGTTGGAGACCCTTCCCGCCCGGGGCCTGCGCATGCTGCAGGTGCAGAACCCGGACAGCTATCTCAGCAACGAGTTCATCTTCTTTGTGGAATCCAGGGAGGAGGCCGTCGAGCGCTACCGGAAGGAACCGGATTATCTCCTGACCACCATCCTGAACTCAGCACTCATCAACGACCATCCGGAGGAAGCGGGTATCGTGATGGACGCCGGCGCGGATCTCAACATGCCGCATGAACACTTCGAGAAGGAGCGGCCGCCCCTGATCATTGCGGCCCACTACGGAAGGACGAAACTTCTCGGGGAACTGCTCCGGCGGGGAGCGGATCCGAATATTCGAACCAAGCATGGGGAAACAGCCCTTCACCGGGCTGCTCACATGGGGCGCCTTGAGATCTGCGCCATGCTGCTGGGGGCGGGTGCGGACCCCTCTCTTGTTGACGACAAGGGAAAACGTCCTGCGAACCTGACTAGTTATTTCATCAGGCCCGGGCATTTCGAGAAAGTCCATGCTCCATACAACGTGAATCTGACGCTGGACCACCGTCGCTATCTCAGGGAGAGCCCCCGGGTAAAGGTCCTGCTGGAGTCCACTCCCGCGGCGAACCGTCCCAATGTCATTTTCCTGCTCGCGGATGACCTGGGCTCTCAGGACATTGGCTGCTATGGAGGACCGGTAAAAACACCGGCACTCGATTCCCTTGCCGCACGAGGGGTGCGGTTCACGAACTTTCATGCCGGGGCCCCGGTCTGTTCACCCTCTCGTGCCACGTTCCTCACCGGGCGACAGCACCTGCGAACGGGAGTTTACACCGTGATCCAGGATCACGAACACGACATGCATCTTCTTGAACGCGAGGTTACCATCGCGGAGGTTCTCAAGTCCCGGGGATACCAGACCGTTCATCTCGGCAAATGGCACGTGGGCGCTCCGTTCCGGGGAAGGGACAAGCCGACCCTGAACGATCACGGCTTTGACTACTGGTTCGCCACCGATAATAACGCCGGCCCGAGTCACCGGAACCCCTCGAACTTTTACCGGAATGGCAAGCGGGTTGGAGAGCTTGAAGGGTATGCCTGTCAGATCCTCGCGGATGAGGCGATCACATGGCTGGAGAGAGAGCGAAGTAAGGATGCCCCGTTTTTCCTCAATATCTGGTTCCAGGAACCCCATGCCCCGATCGCGGCCCCGGACGAGATCGTTTCGCGTTATGGTGCGCTGGATGACCCCGCCGCAATCTATTCCGCGACGATTGAGAATACCGACCGGGCCATTGCGCGCCTGGTGACAAAACTTGAGGATCTCGGGGAACTGGATAACACCTTGATCGTCTATACCTCCGACCACGGCAGCTACCGGTCGGATCGCAATGGCGGGCTCCGGGGGAACAAGGGGTCTCAATTCCAGGGAGGACTACGCACGCCGGGAATATTCTTCTGGCCCAAGGGAGTTCCCGGTCAACGCGTGGAAGATGAGCCTGCCGGTTCCGTCGACCTCCTTCCCACCCTGTGCGGACTTCTCCGGATCGCCCGCCCGCGGGGAGTTCATCTTGACGGAGCGGATCTGTCCCCCCTTCTCAGGAAGACCGGTTCCTTCAAGCGGTCCCAGCCCCTGTTCTGGAACTGGCCCACGGGACAACCCAGCGTGTCCCTGCGGGATGGGGATTACACCCTGATGGGGTACCGGGTGCAGGAGTTTGAGAAAGACACGAAAAGGATCGAACAGCTCGTTGCACGGATCCGGCCCCTGGCAGAGAAGGAAAGGGGCCGAAAGCTCGAGAGATCCGAACTCTTTTCCCTGCTCTTCAACAGCAGCTTCAAGACCCGCTCCACGGAGAAATTGCGCAACGAGTTTGTCCGCCTGCACCAGTTTCAGGAGTCCTGGACTTCCTCCATCAAGGCAGGATCAGGGGGATTCAGGAAGTTTGAACTGTATGACCTCGCAAGTGATCCCCTCCAAAGAACCGATCTCTCAAAGAGGAAACCGGAAGTTGCGGAGCGCCTGAAAAAAGAACTGCTGCGGATTAATGCCAGCGTCCTGGCAGACGCACCAACCTGGGGAGTGGAAGAGACTACGGAGGAGTTGCTCACCAGGCTGGAAACCCATGAACTCCCGGCCGCCTACAAGGGTGCCACGCACCAGGACTACGTCGACAGGCGGATGGCGGGGATGAAGCCCGCTCAACGGGCGCGTCTCGGGGCGCTCTGGAAGGAAAAGGAGCGCCTGCACCCCAAGATGAATAATCGTGGGCGCTCTTTCATCCGGATCCTGGAATATGTGGCCGCAGAGAGAGATGAAAACGCCCGTGATGGGAACGACTCCCGGTAAGAGGGGATGAGTTGCTGCCTTCCGGGTCCGATTTCAATGGCCGGACGGAGGGCAAGACACGCCCCAACTTGCTCAGTTGGACTGTTCCTTTCCCGGGGGCGACTTTGAGGGAAGATCCGGGGAAGCTGCCTGCGTGCCGAACGCGTAGAGCTTGGCGCCGTACATCAATTCGAACCGAAACCGGACGGACTTTCCTGCAAGGCTGCGGATACAGCTCTGGCCCCTTCGCCAATTAACGATCGCATCGGTCGTATTGGTCGTGTGAATCCGGTCGCAATCGCTGAGGGCGAATCCGGGAAGCGGCTTTCCGTCCGCATCCTGAATCTCGACCCGGACCAGACCCAGAGAAGAAGTCTCTACGTTGAGATGCAGGCTATTGCCTGAAAACCGCAGCACAGGAGTGGTGAATTCGCCGCGTGGATAATTCGCCTCCAGGGCCGTGAATCCATCCTTGCGAAAAATCACCCGCGAAAGGACTTTGCCCTTCTCACGGCCCTTGATCGGCAAAGGCAGTCCGTGATCGGCGGAGGCGACGTAGTAAAGCCACATCTCCTCACCTTTCACGATAAGACCGCGAACCGGATAAAGGCCTCCCCAGTCGAACTGTCCTTTCCGGCCCAGCGGAACGAGAGGCTTGCGATCGTAGCGCTCCCACTTGATGCCATCCCGACTGGCTGCAAATCCGATGTCGATGGGTCCGTCGTTGAGAACTTCGTTGGGTTTATTGGTCGGAAGATGGCTCAGGTCCTCCGCCATGAACCACTGCTGGTAGTGGAGATAGCGGTTGGGGAACATGACGTAGGCATCCTGAGCATGGGGATACTTGATCACCTGCGGCATGTAGAAGTCGCCCACTCCCACGCCGTCCATGATGGGATCATTCCCATCGGGAGCCAGCACGATTTCTCCCGCCGTGAAGCTTTTCAGATCCCTGGAGGTGCAGCGACGTACGCAGCGGAGATGATTGTTCTGGTGATGAAAGCGTGAGTTCTTGAAGTACTCCTTGTGTTGCGGAGGGGGTTCATGCTCCATATTGGCACGAACGTAGGCCACGTAGCATCCGTGCTTTTCGTCGAAGAAGCAGACGTTCTGACTGTCCATCCCGCGTGGGAAGCTGATGTGCTGAGGGAAGGGGTGCGGCTTCAGTGTTTTCCATTTACTTCCATCCGCGGTGGCATAAATCCTGTTCTGCATCCCCGAGACTACCTTGTAGCGCTCTTCGGGGGGCGCCTTGGGATCCTTGAAGACAACCCCATTGGGACGCTCCGGGACACTCCAGTAGATGCCGTACTTGAAATCACCCTTGGGGTTATTATTGGTTGTTTTTTCCCACTTGGAACCATCTTGGGAGACCAGCGTAAAGTATTTGAACACTCCGTCATATTCCATGACCTGGAGATACTCAGCAGAGACAAAGGCCATCATCTCACCGGTCTTGCGGGGCTGTTGCACCACGATCCGAACGTTGCTCTGTTCGGCGAGGAAACGGCCGTCGATAAAGATCTGGTTCTGCGTTCCGATCTCCAGCGGCTTGCCCGGGAGGGCCCCGGGGATTGCGGAGAGAAGGCCGCAGAGGACGATCATTCTTGTCATGCGTGGCGGGAAGTGTCCGCCTGGCAGGTGGTTGTTCATGGTGACTGCATCATTGGATGGGCTGGGCCGGCAGCTGGCCCGCAGGTTTCGCAAGATACTGAGCTCATTACCTTGGGCAATCAAACTACGGGAAAACCGCTTTTTGTGATGGGATTTGTGGGAGTCTGAAAAGCCGCGGGAGGAGGGGCGAAACCTGCCACCACCCGTCGGCCCCGTTGCGGAGCGGTGACGGAAAAGGGGATTCCCCTCAGTCATCCGCTGCGATCCTGCTGTCCATGGCCTGGCGGCATCGGTGGCAGGTATTATGCTCTGGTGATGATCACCCTGGGCTCCTATAAAGCATCCCGGGATGAGTCAAAGTTCACAGATGAGCAAAGCAGTGGTGGGATGCCTGGCGGTCGCACTTTTTCCATGGCCCGGCATGAATGCGGAAGCCATCCCGGACAGCATCGCCATGAAAAAGATCCCGGGTGGAACCTTTATCATGGGCAGCAGCAGCTTGACAGGATCCCCCGCACAGAGAACGGACGCCCCGGAACATCAGGTCACTCTCAGTCCATACTGGATGGGCGAAACAGAGGTCACCAACATGCAATACACCGAGTTTTTGAACGCAGCATATGCAGCCGGACTCATTCGAATTGTCACTGGTGGCCGAGGGCCTGATGAGGGGAAACGTATTGTTCAGGGAACCCCGATCTCAACATATAACGGCAGGACCCTCCATACTCTGGACGGAACCCGTGTTCTCAAGGACCACGATAACGCGGACCGTGACAACAACCCGTTTACCGGAGACGTGGAACCAGAAAACCCACTGAACATCTCCTATATCGAATTCGACAGTGAAAACGGGATCTTCTACGTCAAGGACCCGCATGACCCGACGGATTGCCACTGGTTGGACATCTGCAACTACTACGACTATGGCACGATACCGAGGCGACCGACAGGAAGCAGGCGTAATGACTTTGACGATTGGGCGGGAGCCGGAGAGAATTTCTCCAATGAACTGGAAGGTTGGACTGTGAACAATCCTTCGGCAGCGCAGAACCTGCCAACCCGGGCTGAGGTCTCCAATTGGCCGGTAACATTCATCCGCTGGTGGGGCGCACATGCTTTTGCCGAGTTCTACGGATTAAGATTGCCTACGGAAGCCCAGTGGGAATTTGCCGCCAAGGGTGGGGCAGACTTCACCTGGGCCGTCCACGACGGCCGGGACCGGGAAGATGCAAACTGGAACAGGCTGGGCCGGGGAACGGCGGCCACCGGACATGTCCGAGCTGCCGTAAGCGGCAGGCCGAATCCGTTCGGACTGTATAATCTGGGAGGTAACGCCTGGGAATGGATCGCCGATCATTATGTGGAGTCCTACGACATCCGGCCCGCCGAAAATCCCCTGGTGGAAGTGACTGGTTCAACCACCCGCTGCTGGCGCGGAGGCTCGTGGAACTACCACGAAGCCACCCTGCAATCCTCAATTCGTTTTTCGGACGAAGAGACTCATGGCAACGACCACTTCGGGTTTCGTGTAGTAGCGCCATTTGTTGAAATCCTGTCGTTCATGTCCGGTGATGGGCATAATGAGGTTTTCTGGCACTCCATGAACAGGGAAGTCTACGGCGTTGAATATTCATCGGACCTCACCCATTGGGACGAAATATCGGAAGTGGAGGCGACCGGGCTGACGGCGGTTTATTCGGACATCGACAGGACAAGATCATCGTCATCCCGAGGATTCTATCGCATCAGGATCAAGTAGCTCCAACCTTGGTCCCGGGGGGGGGTCTCCCTTTTCAATTGCAGGAGATCAGCACAATCAGGAACCCCATGATTCAGACTCTCATTGCAATAGCAGCGCTCTGCCTGCTCGGGGCAGACACTTTGCGGGCTGAGTCCCGCCCGAACATTCTGTTCTGCATCTCCGATGATCAAAGCTACGCCCACACCGGTGCGAATGGCGATCCGGTCGTGCAAACGCCAGGGTTCGACCGGATCGCGCGAGAAGGCCTGCGATTTGTCCATGCCTTCTGCGATGCGCCGACCTGCGGTCCTTCGCGCAGTGCCATCCTCACCGGGCAACACATCTGGCGCTTGGAGGAAGCCGGCAACATCCACAGCACCTTGCCGAAAAAGTTCATCACCTATACCGAAGTCTTGGCGAAGGCAGGTTACTCCGTTGGCTATACCGGCAAGGGATGGAGTCCCGGACGCCTGGCGGCGGGAGGCCGTGATGCCAATCCTGCGGGTCAGGAATTTGGAGAACGCAGGTTGAAGCCAGCTTTTCGTGGCATGAGAAACACGGATTACGCGGCAAATTTCGATGACTTCCTTAGCCAAGTGCAGAAGGACCAGCCCTTCTGCTTCTGGCTGGGGACCAGCGAGCCCCACCGTGGATACGAGCTCGGGGCGGGCAAGCGAACCGGCAAAGATCCATCGAAGGTGATTGTCCCGAAAATTTTTCCCGACCACCCCGTGGTGAGGAGCGACATCCTCGATTACTACGTGGAGATCGAGCATTTCGACAAGATGGTCGTCCGGGCCTTGCAGTCCCTTGAAAAATCCGGACAGCTGGAGAATACCATCGTGGTGGTGACCAGCGACCACGGCATGCCGTTTCCACGGGCCAAAGCCAGTCTTCACGACGATGGATCACGGGTACCCCTGGCCATCCGCTGGCCCAAGGGCATCAAGGATTCCGGCCGCACGGTGGATTTCTGCCTGAACCTCAGCAGCCTTGCCCCAACCTTTCTGGCGGCGGCCGGCCTGCAGGTGCCGGACATGATGACTGCAGGCAGCCTGTTGGATGTTTTCAGCAACGCGGGAACGCGGCACCTAAGAGCTTATCAGGACACGTCCGCCGCCTTCATCGCCATGGAGCGCCACGACGGCTGCCGCAAGGGAGGCAAGGGCTATCCCTGTCGCGCCATCCGCACCCGGGAATATCTCTATATCAGGAATTTCGAGCCTGCCCGGTGGCCTGCAGGTAATCCTGACCGCGAGTTTTGTGCCCGCTACATTCCCTTCGGCGAAGTCGATTCCTCGCCCACCAAGTCCCTTCTCATGGACAACAAGGACAAGCCGGGATTCAAGCGCTTCCATGATCTCGCCTTCGCCAAGCGTCCGGCCGAGGAACTCTATCACGTCACCAAGGACCCTGGACAAATCGGCAACCTCGCCGGAAAACCCAAGTATGCCGGGATCCAGAAGAAACTGGCGGCCCGATTGCAGGAGCACCTGGTTCGGACCAAGGATCCGCGGGTGCTTGGTTTGGATGCCCCGTGGGATTACTATCCTTATTACGGCGCGCGGCGTAACAAGAAGTGGCAGGTTGATCCAAAGCCATGAATGTTTTGAAGGGTCTTCTATTACTTTTCTTTTTTGCGGGCAACCTGTGGGCCCGTCCCAACGTGCTCTTCATCGCGGTTGACGACCTGCGCGACTGGGTCGGACATCTGGGCGGCCACCCGAATGCGAAGACGCCCAACATCGACCGTCTTGCCAGGGGTGGGGTTTCCTTTACGAGCGCCTACTGCTCGGCGCCGCTCTGCAATCCTTCCCGCATCAGCCTCTTGACGGGGGTGGCTCCCTTCAGATCCGGTGTTTACGGAAATGGGGAGAGGCTGCGGAAGAAGCTCCCGGATGCTGTCACCCTGATGCAGCACTTCCGGGCATCCGGTTACTCGTCCCGCGGCGCCGGCAAGATCTTCCATGGAACGAACCCATACGATGCAGGTTCATGGGACGACTATTTCGTGCCGGGACGTCAAATCCCATCTCGTTCCTTCAAGCGCGATCCCAACCTGTCGAAGTCTGCCTGGGTGCCATGGGGGCCTCTTGCTTGCGGCGATGAGGACATGTTTGACGGCAGGACTGCCGACTGGATCGTTTCCGAATTGGAAAAACCCCAGGAAAAGCCCTTCTTCATGGCCTATGGACTGACCAAGCCCCATCTGCCCTGGAAAGTTCCGCAGAAATACTTCGACCTGCACCCCCTCAGGAGCATTGAACTACCCCCGGTAAGGGAAGGGGATCAGGAGGACCTTCCGGCCTTTGGAAAGAAGTTGGCCCGGGAAGTCTACGACCCTTCCGGGGAGAGGAACTTTGCGGTGAAGCCGGACGGGGATCATGCAAACGTGATCGCGAACAAGCAGTGGCGCAAAGCGATTCAAGCCTATCTCGCCACCATCAGTTTTGCCGATGCCCAGATAGGCCGGGTGCTCGACGCGCTGGATCGAAGCGGCCATGCCAACAATACCATTGTCGTCCTGTGGGGGGACCATGGGTGGCACCTGGGCGAGAAGGAGCATTGGCGCAAGCATGCCTTGTGGGACGTTTCAACGCGGACGCCTCTTGTCTTTTCAGCGCCCCAGGGTGTGGCGAAAGGCAAACTCTGCCAGCGTCCGGTGAGCCTGATCGACGTTTATCCCACGCTCATCGACCTTTGTGATCTGCCGAAACGGAAAGGTTTGGATGGGCAAAGCCTCAAGCCCCTTTTGGAGAACCCGGGCCGAAAATGGGAACGCCCGGTCGTGATCACCTACGGAATGAACAATCATGCCGTGCAGACTGAACGCTGGCGCTACATTCGCTACCGCGACGGGGGGCAGGAACTCTATGACCACGACCGTGATTCCAACGAATGGACCAACCTCGCCTCCATCCCCGAATACTCTTCCGTAAAGTCCAAGCTGGCCAACTGGTTGCCGACAGCAAAGGTCGGACGAGAAAAACAGAGGAGATAAGCATGAAGAATATCGCACGGATAGCCGCCTCAATTCTAATAACCTCGCTATTGGGGAATGTTGCCCTGGGCGCGGAGAAAGAGCGGAAACTCAACGTTGTTTTCTTTCTGGTTGATGACCTCGGCTGGAGCGATGTGGGCTGTTACGGCAGCACCTTCCACGAAACGCCGAACATTGACCGGCTGGCCAGGGAGGGCATGCGGTTCGATAACGCCTACGCGACCTGTCATGTCTGTTCACCCAGTCGGGCCAGCATTCTGACCGGGAAATACCCGGCCCGCACCGATCTGACCGAATGGCTCAATGGGCGCCCCGAACGAGCCTTTGAAAAGCTTCACAGCGCACAAAAACTCATGTCACTGCCCGATGAAGAAATCACCCTGGCAGAAACACTGAAACAACACGGATACGCCACTGCGAACTACGGAAAGGCGCATTTGCGCAAGGACCCCAGAACCTACGGGTTTGACGAAGCCATTACGGGCTGGGTGCGTTCCTACTACCATCCCTTCTCGCCGCAGTATGAGAAAACCCTTCCGGCAAAAAAGGGGGACTACTATACCGATAAGCTTACCGATGCCGCGCTCGACTTCATCGAGCGTAACAAGGATCGGCCGTTCTTTGTCCATCTCGAGCACTTTGCGGTTCACGATCCGATTCAGGGCCGTAAGGACCTGGTCGAAAAATATGAAAGGAAACTCGCCGCCATGGCCCGGAAGAAGGGCCCCGAATTTATTCTGGAACCCAACCCGGATGGTCCGGCCCTTTCTCGGGACGAGCTCAAAGCGCTTGAAGAAAAGGACGCCCTGGAGATCCATCAGGACAAGCGCGTGTGGTGGGTGAAGCAAAAGCAGGACAACGTCGAGTTTGCCGGAATGCTTGAAGCTACCGATGAAAGCCTGGGCAGAATCCGGGCGAGGCTCGCTGAACTCGGATTGGCGGAAAACACCATCGTCATCTTCACGGGCGACAACGGGGGCATGTCCGCATCGAACCAGTACCGGGGGGTCCATCACCCCCGCAAGGCGCTTAACAGTCGCTTTGCTTCATCCAACCTCCCCTTGCGGGGAGCCAAGGGCTGGAACTACGAAGGGGGGTTACGCGTGCCCTTGATTGTCCACTGGCCGGGACAGATCGAGGCCAACACCACCTCGCACGCGGTGGTCACCGGAACTGATTACTACCCAACTCTGCTGAGAATGCTCGGCCTGCCCGGTTTGGCCGAGCAGCACGTGGACGGGATGAGCTTCCTACCCGCCCTCAAAGGCAAGGCCCATGACCGCGGGGCCATCTACTGGCACTTTCCTCATTACAGCAACCACGGGTACCAGAGTCCCGGGGGCGCGATTCGTCTGGGCAATTACAAGCTCCTGGAATATTACGAAAATGGATCCGTTCAGCTCTTCGACCTGGAAAATGATCTCGGCGAACAGAAGGACCTTTCCAAGGCGAAGCCGGAGGTCACGAAGAAGCTCTTGAAGATGCTGCATGACTGGCGCCGCGAAGTGGACGCGAAAATGCCACAAGTGAAGACTGCCACTTCCTCAAGCAAACCGAAAAATCCACCCACCGCGGGCACGGCGTTGCCGGCCGATGTCGCAACCTTCGCCCCCGGTTGGAAGATCCGCGATTGGGGCGGCCCCAAGATGAAACCCGGGTTACGCAGGGAATGGGACGGGCGCAAGAAGGTGCTGCTGACGCACCCACGCAGCCAATCCGTTCCCTGTGTGCTGTCCCGGAAGATCGAGGTGCCCGCCGGAAAGAAAACCACGCTGGACCTGGAGGTCACCAATCATCCGAAAGGCGACTGGAAGCTGGTGGTTTTGATCAACGGTGTGGAAGCGCTCAGCAGGGACATCGAAGAGACGAAGTGGCAGCAGCTTCAAATCGATCTGAGCAGATACGCGGGCAAGTCGGTGAGCATCGAGCTGGAGAACCGGGCCACGGGGTGGGCCCATGAAGCCGCTTACTGGAGCCGGATTCAAATCGTTCACTAGAAGCTGGCAGCGGAATGGTCGGGGGAAGCGATCACCATCAGGGTCGCCAGAAAGTTGAACAGGCGCTCTGCCGCATGTAATTCAAAGAGGACAGGTGACGGAGAGGGAAGTCGGTGATATCCCCGGAAACGACACGGAGGTGAACCAAGGGAAGGGAGATCGATCGTGCTCTCGCCCGCCTGATGAGGGCAGCGCTAGTAAACTGCCCGGCCACCCGAGAGGTCGAAGGTGAATCCGGTGTTGAAACTCGCCTCCGGGGAGAGGATCCAGCAGGCCATGGCGGCCACTTCGGCGAGCGTTCCGCAGCGCTTCATCGGGATTTTGTCGGTCATGTATTTCACCTGCGTCGGTTCCATGTTGTCCACCATGGCGGTGCGGATCACCGCCGGAGCCAGGCCGTTCACCGTGATACCGGTCTCCGCGTATTCCTTGCCAACGGATTTCACCAGTCCGATCACTCCTGCCTTGCTGGTTGAGTAACATGACATGCCGGCGTTGCCCTCCTTGCCTGCGATCGAGGCGATGAGAAGCACTCGCCCGTAGTCTCGTGGAAGCATTCGTCGCACTGCCTCGCGGCAGGTCAGAAACGAACCGCGAAGGTTCACCGCCTGCACCTGGTCGAACCCGGACACGGGCACCTCCTCGATCTTCATCCCATTCGGACCGACGATTCCCGCGCAGTTCACCATCACATCCAGACGTCCAGCCGCAGTGTGAATTCTCTTGAAGGCACCGGCGACCGAAGCCTCGTCGGCCACATCCAGCGGCTCGAATTTTCCCCCGATCTGCTCCGCGGCAGCCGGTCCCTTCTCCTGATCGCGGTCCGCGATCCACACTCGCGCACCCTCATTAGCCAGGCGGGTTGCGATGTGCTGGCCGAGCCCGTCGGCCCCACCCGTGATGATGGCAGTCTGATTCTTGAAGCGTTCGTTGGTCATGGTGATTTCCTGATTGGCTGGAGGCCTGGGACAGCAATTTGTTGTCAGAGGGCATGAATCGCCGACCCGTTTTTCATAAAGAAATCCGACTATTTGGCAACTCCATCACCCTCTCTGGGATTGGGTCTGGAGCTGGGAGGGAAGCGCAAGAACGCGGTGCGAGGATCCGATCAAGGCCGCCGGGTCATGCTTTTGCCGGGTCATCACCGAGTTTCGATCTGCAACCCGCGGCGGGAATGGTAAGAACCAGGTGCCCCATGAGCGATCTGCCCGATCATCACGATTGGAAGCTGCGGCAAAGCGAGCCACTACGAAATCGTAGTCCCATGACGGAATCAACTGGCGGAGCGGGAGGGATTCGAACCCTCGATACCCTTTTGAGGTATACTCCCTTAGCAGGGGAGCGCTTTCAACCACTCAGCCACCGCTCCGTTGGTTAAATTGAATTGGGAAATGCGGAGAAAGGGAAACCACAGGGAGGGATGTTCGTCAATGGCGGGGAGAGGATGAACTGAATTTTCGTGTCATCTGGAAAGTCTGGATTATGTAGGGGTGTGCCAGGTTGTGCCCAGTTGTGCCCATTGCTTTTCGTGATTTTGATCTTTTCCGGATCAGTGACCAGCTGTGGTCTATCTGGAAAACGCGATAACACGGAGAGGAAGGAAGCCAAGGGTGAGGCGGCGGCGAGGGAGCAAGAAGAAGAGAAGGACAAGAAGGGTGATCCTGCTTCCCTGCGGATCGTCGGAGAGATCGCCTCGGTGCATGCGGCGGAGAAGTTTGTTCTCATCAAACGTTATGTTCAGAGTGGGGGATTTGGACAGGGCACCCTTATTGCGTCAGTGAGTCCGGAAGGAGTGACTTGTTCGCTGGCCCTGACGGGAGAAAGGCTGGGTCGCTACTACGCTGCAGATATCCAGGAAGGAAAGCCCTCAAAGGGTGATGTGGTGGTCGTCCGGCAGCTTCCCGAGGGTTCAGTGGCCCCCGCCAGGTCCATTCCGGTGGCTCCTTAGGAGCGAAATGAGGTTTTGTAGCAGCGAGACTTGCTGGACAAGTTTTACAAAAAGGCCATAATCGCAGGTGCTTAAGCGATATTGAATGCTAGAATCAGGTTGATTTCCTATATTTTTTTAATTCTACCCTTGAAAAGTTTACAAAATTTAGAATAACTTCACTTCTGAAGCTGCTGGGCACCCAAACCTACCTAAATACCATCACAGTCGAACAGTCATGAAATCAAGCACAGCCAACCAATCAAGAGTTGCAGTCCAAGCGGACGCGGATCGTCTTGCGGACTTTGTCCTCTTCACACAGCGCTCCTGCATTCTGAACCTCTCGAACGAGCTCAACCGTGGGAACATCTCCTTCCCTCAGTTCTTCCTGCTCGCCTACCTTTCCAGCGAGGACTATCTGACCATGTCGGATATCGCCAAAAAGATGGGGCACTCGACTGCCGCGGCCACTGGTCTCGTTGATCGTCTTGAGAAGCTTGGATATGTCGAGCGCGTACACGCTGCCGAAGATCGTCGTAAGATCATGGTTCGCATCACGCACAAGGGGACTGAACTTGTGGCCCACATGCGTAAGGAGATTGCCGCCAACCTCGCTGACATGATGTCTGAGATGGACGAGGAAGAAGCCGAGACGCTTGATCATGCACGGCGCGCGGTGACTCCTCGATAAAGGGAATAACTTTCCATCACTTGGTGCCGGGGAAACTTGGCACGGTGAAGACGCCCCCGTTATGGTAATCCCATGACGGGGGCGCTTTCTTTTCTGGACCGGGTTCTGGCTGTTCCGGGAGTGGAGGCCAGCTTTGTCCCACGGGTTCCGGGGATTCCCGTGAACGAGGACAAGGGGGCGACCCTGAGGTTGCTGGAACCGGCTCATCGAGACGCCGTCGCCCGCCTGGGCTTTGAGTGGGAAGACCTGTGGCGGGCGGAGCAGATCCACGGTGATGCGGTGGCGGTGGCACCGGCAGGGGGAGCGGAGGAGCAGATTGTAGTCGGAATGGATGGATTACTGACAAGTGGCCGGCAGGGGGTGCTGCTGGGAATTTACGTGGCTGATTGTGCGGCGGTCTACCTTTGTGATCATCGGACCGGAGCCCTGGGGTTGGTGCACTCGGGGAAGAACGGAACGGAACAGGCCATCGTTCTGCGGGCCCTGGAACGCATGGCGGCGGAATTCGGGTCGCAGGCTGGTGACATTGAGGCGGCTATCTCGCCGTGCATCCGGCCGCCCTGCTATGAAGTGGATATCGCCCCGCGCATTGCGGAGCAACTGCTGGCAGCAGGAGTCCCACCGGAGCAGGTGGCGATGAGCGGGGTGTGCACCGGGCAGAATGTGGGGGAATTCTACTCATACCGCGTGGAGCGGGGAAAGACGGGACGAATGCTGGCCCTGATGGGACGAAGAACAGAGAATGTGGAGTCTTCATGACGGTGACTGCTCCAGCGAAGCTCAATCTGACCCTCCGCATCGACGGGAAGCGGGAGGATGGATTTCACGAACTGGAGACGCTCATGGTTCCCTTGCCGGGGTTGGCCGACCTGCTGGACTTCAAGCCTGCCGAGTCCTATGCCCTGGAGACAGGGGGAGCGGAAGTGGGACCGGTTGAGGACAATCTGGTGACGAAGGCCCTGCGACTTTTCGAGCAGCGGACCGGAACCCCCTGTCATTATCAGATCACGCTGGAGAAGCGCATACCGCCAGGGGCCGGTCTTGGGGGAGGAAGCAGTGACGCAGCGGCGGTCCTGCGGACGCTGAACAAACTGAAAGAGACGGGTCTGGCGCAGGGCGAACTTGAGGAGATGGCCGGGCAACTTGGATCGGATGTCCCCTTCTTCCTGCGTGAGGGAGCGTGCTGGTGCCGGGGGAGAGGAGAGATCCTGGAAGAGACAACGGTGGATGAACTGGAGGTGCTTCTCCTCAAACCGGCCTTCGGGGTGGATACGGTCGATGCCTATCAACGCTGGGCGGATACGGAAGAGCTCCCCTATGTGCGCTATGAGGCTCAGGAGATCGCCGGTCTCGGGATGGGCAACGATCTGGAGCGGTCGGTGTTTGCCAAGTTTCCCTTCCTGGCCGAGTTGAAGATGTGGTTGCTGGAACAGTTTGAAGTCAGGGCGGCCCTGATGAGTGGCTCGGGAGCCACGGTGTTCGCAGTTCTGGAGGACGTGGCAGCTGCTGAGGGCCTGGCAGAACGAGCGATGGCAGAGCTGGATCCGAAACTGTGGTGGTGGGCCGGCAGCACGGGGTAGTTGTCCAGGGCAGGGAAGATCATTTCGAGCTGACCAGGGAATAAATGGTGGTGCCGGCAGGGATGTTCTCAAGGTCGGCGGCGGCGGGGCGCAGGCCCTTGCTCTCGTCGTGGAGGAAGAGGATGACGGCCTCCTCACCGTGGATTGCGTGGAAGTGCTCGAGGGTGAAGATTTCGGTGAGGAGCGTCTTCTTGATGATACCGTCGCGACAGGCGAGATTCTGGAGATTCTGGAAGGTGGGCTCCTCGCTGAAGCAGATGCGCCCCCGACGGTGAGAGGCAACGGAGGTGGTGGGGTGGGCGTCCTTGTCGCTGGGTGCGATTTGCCAGACATTGGCCTTGCCGAAGATGTGAGCGAACTCGCGGGTGGCCAGGGAGTTGACCTCGTCGTTGGAAGTGCCCGCGACGAGATGGTTGATGCCGGGAAACTCAAGATTGTCCTCAACGTGTTCGGAGAGGATGTTGGCTCGAACGGCGTGGAGACCGTCCATCCGTGCGGCGGCGACATTCCCGTAGCGGGTGTCGAGCAGCATGACGGAGTAGCCGTCATTGCTCAGGGTGGTGGCGATCTTGCGGATCCAGATATCCGCGCCGGCAAAGAGGACCCCGTTCGCGTTCCTGCTGGCGAGGCCCAGGCGGAGGGCGAAGGGCCTGGCGATGAGGCCGTAGACAAGGACGGTGCCAATGATGACGAGGAAGACGACGGGGACCATCTGTTCAGCCTGTTGCGCGATGGCGGCATCGATTTTTCCCTGATGAGCGGCGTGGCCGAATTCGATGGCGAAAACGGAAGTGACGGCGGCAGCAACGATTCCGCGCGGTGCGAGGGCGGCCAGGAAAGCGCGTTCACGGTTGTCGATATCCCCGGACCAAAGGCAGGAGAGGTAGACGGAGGCAGGTCGGACGAGCAGGAGAAGGACACCGAGGAAGGCCAGACAGGGAAGGGCGACCGTGGCGAGGTCGGTGGGCGCGATGCGTCCGGACAGGAGAATGAAGAGCAGTGAGATGATGAGGATCCGGAGGTTCTCCTTGAACTGGAGAATGTTGCGGACGGAAACCGATTTCTGGTTGGTCAGAGCGATTCCGAGGACGGTGACGGTGAGGAGGCCGGATTCTGCCTGAATGGCGTTGGAGGCCGCGAAGGCGACTGCCACTACCGCCAGAAGGAAGACGCCTTCCAGGAACTCGGGAATGTAATGCCGTTTGAGAAGGAACTCGATGGTTTTGGCGAGGAGGATGGCCAGGACAATGCCCACCAGCAGCGTCTTCAGGAGGGCGAGGGCGACCGCACCACCTGCCGACTGTAATTCCCCCGCGAGGGCGACCTGGAATACCAGTACGGCCAGGATGGCTCCGATGGGATCGATCACAATTCCTTCCCACTTCACGATGGAGGTGATCTTGCGCGTTGGTTTGATCACGCGGAGGAGAGGGCCCACCACGGTGGGTCCGGTCACCACCAGGACCGCTCCGAGAAGAGCTGCCACCCGCCAGTTCCAGTTGAAGATGCAGGCCGCACTGATGCTGGTGAGTGCAAAGGCGATGGCGACACCCAGCGAGCAGAGGCGCAGGACAGGGACTCCGGCCTGCCTGAGTTCCGAGAACTTCAGGGTGAGTCCACCCTCGAAAAGAATGATTGCCACGAAGAGCCCGACGATGGCGAGGAGGGTGTCGGGTTCACTCCCGAGGTAATCGTCGATGCGGGCTCCCGTGGTGAGCGACAGTCCGAAGCCAAAGGCAAGGAGAATGAGGATGGATGGAATCCTGAGGCGCCAGGCCAGCCATTGCGCGAGGATGCCCAGGGCGAGGACGAGGGCGAGATAGGCAATGGGCGTCACGGGCGGCATTGTGCATGACCCGGGGACGTCAGAGAATTCCTAAACGTCGGCACCCGGAGAATCCCGGGCAGGATCCCCGGACTCCCGCGATCCGGGCCTGACGGGGACGATTCTGCCCGATTCGGACAGTTCGTGGTTTTCATGAGCGGCGGCAGAGGGCACCAATGGGCAGTGCGAAACCGCTTCTACCAGGAATTTGATGTCGAGAGATCCTCGGGAGCCGGGACTGAGAAGGGTGATTTCCGGAGCCCTTTCCAGGTTGATCGTGACCGGGTCCTGCACACGACCGCCTTTCGGCGACTCCAGAACAAGACGCAGGTGTTCTGGAGCGGGGAATACGATTTCTACCGTACCCGGCTTACCCACTCGCTTGAGGTTGCCCAGATTGGCCGGTCCATTTGTGCGTGGCTCCTGGCCTCTACCGAGGATTTCTCGCCCGACCACACCATTGACGCGGACCTCGTGGAAGCGGTGTGCCTTTCCCACGACCTGGGCCATCCCCCCTTCGGTCACGCCGGGGAACGTTCCCTGAACCACTTCATGGCACCCCATGGCGGGTTCGAAGGTAATGCCCAGACCCTGCGTCTGCTTACCGAGCGCATCTTCTCGCAGCGCAGGACCGGGATGGATCCCTCGCGGGCCTTTCTCGATGGGGTGCTCAAGTACAAGTCGACATGGGGCGACCTCGGGAAAGCCGGCGGCAAGGCCCCCGCGAACCACTTCGTCTACGACGAACAGAATCACTACCTCCGCTGGGCGTTGGGGGAACAGGAGTTTCCGCCGGAGCTGGCGCCGGGCAAGGGGCGGGATGGGTTCAAGTCAGTGGAATGCCAGGTCATGGACTGGGCCGATGACACGGCTTACTCGCTCAACGACCTGGCTGACAGTGTGCGGGCGGGTTTCCTGACCGGAGAATCGGTGCGATCCTGGGCGGAGAAGCGAGAGGTCGAGACCGGGGCAGAGAGTCCACTCGGAGATCTCATTCGTGCGATCAGTCGCGGCCGCATCGATTCCTTTGTGGGGCACCGGATCGGACTTTACGTCAAGGCGGCGAGAGTGGAGGAGGACAGCAATTTCCTCAGCGGGAGGAGCAATCGTTACCGCTATCGTATCGTGGTTGACGAGGAGAGGCAGGCGGAAAGCGAAGTGTTCAAGAGGCTGGCCTTTGAGGTGGTCTTTCTCTCCCCCCAACTCAAGCAGCTTGAGCACAAGGGAAGTCTCATGCTGCGCCGGCTCTGGGAGCTCTTTCATCGCCGTTACGTGGAGGGCCGGGCGATAGACGGCCAGATGTTCCAGGTGCTCCCTGCCGAGCAGGCGGAGGAAATCGAGCGGGTCGAGACGGTTGGGGAGCGGGCGCGCCTGGTCTGTGACTTCCTTGCCGGAATGACCGACGGCTACGCGGTGCGCATGTACCAGCGATTGTTCTCGCCGGGATTCGGATCGATCGGGGACCTGGTTGGCTGAGGGGAGAATACCAAAACGCCCCGGCTCGGTAAGAGCGCGGGGCGTTTTTAAAAAGCTTTACGCGTAAAAGCTTTGGAAATCAGGATTCTTTAACCCTTGTCCTTGGACGGTTTCCAGTCCTGGCAGACGAAGCGCCTGGCCGTCTTACCGAGGGCCTTGACAACATCTTCCTTGCTGATGCCTTCTTTGGCTACCACGACCACGGACTGAGTCTTAGCCTTCTTACCGGCCTTGATCTCGATAGTTTTGAAGCCTGCGAGGTTCTTGAGCGACGAACTGACGCTCTTCTTGCAACCGGCTCAAGTGACACCCGTGAAGGTGGCCTCGTATTTGACGTCCGCACCATAGGCGACGCCCAACAGCATAACCGCCAGGAAGGCGATGAGGTGGTGTACTTTCATTGTTCTAGAACAGATGGGGTTGACCATCCGCGAGGAATAATACGCGGGGAAACCCAAATCTCAATCGCATGTTGGAATTCCCTGCATTTGCCCGAATTGGCTATAACCAACTCACTACAAGATAGTTATGAGACAAAGGAGGAGATGGTGGAAAAGATTGTTTAATGAATCGTGGGCTTTTGGAGGGGGTCGGGTGATGAAATGACTCCTGAATACGAAGAGGGATTGCCTTGGTCTCGATTCCCTGTTTTCGGGGCTCCGGGGTCCAACAGCGTGCCTTCGATACGGCGGGTGCGAACCGATTGGAAGCCCTTTCGGGTGACCGGCAGCTAACAGCATTGCCGCGGCCTTTACCACATTCCGAACGCAGGCGGCAAGGATGAGGCCAGGAATTCAACGGTAGGTCCGGAGCCAGGCGGCGAGGTCGGCAATGTCCTGGGCCTTGAGGCCCAGGGTCACAGGGTCATACATCAGGGAGCGCTTGAAGTCCCTCCGGTCCTCGATGCGATCCTTCGGAATGAGCTGGGTTACACCACCGACGGACTGGATGACGACCGGGGGCGAGTCATCCCGGCTCAGGTCGCTGTTGTTGAAGGCGATTCCGTGGATGAGGTCGCCGTTCTTGAGGACAATCTCGGTGCCCTTGTAGCCGTGGGCGATCTCGGCGGAGGGATTGGCGATGGCCCGGATGATGACCTCCCGTTCCTGGGTCCTGGCCCAGCCCCGGAGGTTCGGCCCGTAGTCGTTTCCGTTTCCGTCGACCTGGTGGCAGAGAATACAGCGGGCGGCCGCGGTCCGGCCATGAGAGGGATCTCCCTTCAGTTTGAGGATCTCCTCGACCGCTGGAGCACGATCCGGGGGCGCGGGCACGGGGGCGGCACTGATCACGACAGATTCGGGATCGTAGATCCCCCGTTCCTTGAGGCCCTTGTGGAGATCATATCTGGCCCATTCGCCGGCCGCATTGCGCAGGAGCCAGGCGGTGGCCTCGCCCTTGACCGGGGATCCCTCGGAGGCGAGCCCGAGCATCACGCGGGCGGCCCGGGCGTCGTCGATGAAGGCGATGGACTCGACCGCGAATTTCCGCTGGTCGAGGGTGAGGGAGAGGTCGAGGGCGCGGGCCTTGAGGTGATCGAGGGAAGCGGCTCCCCACAGGCGCCAGGTCAGGCGGGCAAAGCTTTCGGGCCATTCGGAGGGTGGGCCGGGCTGCAGGGCCTTGTGGAGGGCGATCCAGATCGCGCTTTCCTGGTTGGCAGCTCCGAGCCCGATGGCTTCCAGGGAATTCTTGTCGGTGGTGTCGCAGCGCCGGGCCAGTTCCACGAAGATGTCAGCCGTTTTCGCAGCGGGCAGGTCGCGCAGGGAAAGGGCGACTTCCCGGCGGACCTGGGGGGAAGGATCGCTCGCCATGCGGCGGGCGTGGGGGATCATGTCGTGGCCGGCCCGGCGCAGGGCACGGTAGGCGAGGACGCGCTGCTGGGAGCGCTCGTCCCCCAGCAGGGCGAGGCATCTCTCCAGGCCCCTTTCTCCGAGATAGGGCAGGAGCCAGACGGCCCGGGCGGCGACCCACTTGTTTTTGTCCTGGAGGAGTGCCGCTACCGCGGGAAAGGCCCGGGCTCCGGCGTCCCGGAGGGCGCGGAAGCCGAGATAGCGGACATTCACCGCCGGGCTGCGCAGGGCGGTGATCTGGCCCTCGATGGCGGCGAGATCGACTGGTGGGATCACCGGGGTGAAGTTGGGCGGAGCGATCCGGTAGATGGTGCCTGAGAAGGAATCATCCATGTGGCTGGACGCACCAACCCGCGGGTCAAACCAGTCACAGAAGTAGAGGGCGCCATCCGGTCCCACCGTCACGTCGCTGGGTCGGAAATAGCTGGGGGCCACCTTGTCGATGCTGTTGTTTTTCGGGCCCCCTCCCACGAAGTCGGATCCGTCGTATTTCTTCTCCGGGTTGCTGGTGAGAAATTCGAAGCGCTTGAGTTCAAAGGTTCCCCCCTTCGGTTCCGGCTGGTATCCGAGGATGGTGTTGAGGCCGGTATCGCAGCTCAGCAGGGTGCCGTTCCATTTTTCGTCGAGGGCGCCGTTTTCGTAGAAGGTGATGCCGGTGGGAGCGCCGCTCCCGTAGACGTCGCCGGCATCCATGGTGCCCGGGTCATCCTGCCGCCAGTGGATGCGCGCATAGGGTTGCCCGGGCCGGCGCACTGCCTTGTTGCGCTGCCTGCCATCGCGCGTGAAGTAGCCGGCACAGCCGTACTCGAGGGCAAAGGAGGTGCGGCAGCCCCGCGGGTCGTCGTTGTCATTCTGGAACATGTCCCCGAAGGAGGTCAGGATCTGCTCGTAGGTATTACGCATTCCATGACTGACGATTTCGGCCCCGGATCCGTCCGGATTCATGCGCACGGCAAACCCGGAAATCCAGACATGGCCATCGCCAGAGGTTTTCCCGGTGGTGGCCAGATGATCCGCCGGCCAGTTCGGTCCCCGGCTGCCATAGGTGCCTCCGAGGTAGAAGGTCTTGCCCGACTTGTCGGTGAAAACGGCCCCGCAGTTTCCGTTGTTGAAATAGAATTTTCCTTCCGGACCGGCGATGAGGGAGTGCAGCCCGTGGTCGTGGTTGATGGCATTGAAGCCAGTGAGGATGACCTCCCGCTTGTCGACTGCGGGGTCGAATTTCAGGTCGCGGTTGACGTCGGTGTAGGCGAGGAGATCCGGGGGCTGGGAGACGTAGACGATGTTGTCGAAGACCGCCACCCCGAGAGGTGCGATAAAGCCGGTCTCCTGCACGAAGGTGTGGGAGCGGTCGCACTTCCCGTCCCCATCGGTGTCCTGCAGGACCACGATGCGGTCGCCCGCGGGTCTCCGTCCCTTGTTGCCACGGTAGTTCACCCCCTCCGTGACCCAGATCCGGCCCGCGTGGTCGATGTCCATGTTGGTCGGGTCGTAGAGATGGGGAGTGGTGGCCCAGACGGTCACTTCCAGGGACGGGTCGATCTTGAACATCCCGGGTGGGATGGATCTCGGGGACTTCCCGGGTTTCCAGTCGTCGGCCGCGAGGACAGGGGAGGCCGCAAGGAAGGGAAGGATGAAGAGAGGAAGGCGGTTCATCGGGCGACCGTAATCTGGGCTGAAACCGGGATGATCCCAAGAGGAATCCTGCCGGGTGCAGGGTCGGGTCACTTCCTGCGCCGCAGCTTCCAGTTGAGCTCCGCCTGGGTCCACGGCTTCTTGCGGTCCTTGAACTTCTCCCGCACGGAAGCCACGTCGGAGGGCTGGATGGAGGAACCGGCGTTTCCCCACTCGCGGCGCACGTAGGTCAGGACGGAAGCCACCCATTCATCATCATTGGTTGCTCCGAAGGGAGCCATCAATCCCGCGTATTTCCTGCCATCGAGCTCGCCGGTCAATCCGTGCAGCATGATCCGGATGACGGTCTCGCGGTTCTGTTCGAGGCGGGGTGATTCGGGGAGAGGGGGGGCGAGGAGGCCCTTCCCGTCCGGACTCTTTAATCCGCGGCCGTCGGGGGCGTGGCAGGTGGCACAGAGTTCCCGGTAGATGGACTTCCCCTTTTCAAAGCGCGCCTGCTCTTCCCTGTTCAGGGGCGGGGCCTGCCGGGTCAGATTCCGTCCGTGGGCCGGCAGTCCCGGCCAGGTGAACATGGAAAAGATCGACTTGAGTTGCTCCCGGATCTCCGGTTCGGAGCGTTGCTCGAGGGCGAGGAGGCCCGCTGGCCTGGCGGCGAACTGGATCGGCTGTGGGTGCGGGGGCTTCTGCTTGCTGGAGGTGATGGTGCTCGAGAGCATCCCCAACATCGAGATCACACGACTGGCCTCTGCCTTCGCGATGATCGACAGGAGTTTTCCGAATGATTCAGGACTGCCGCCGGCGACCGTCCCGGTAATGCAAAGCTGCTGCCACCTATTCAGCTGTGCCCCTGCCTTGTCGCTGAGCGGGTCTTCCAGGAAGACGGGATGATCCAGGATAGAGGGGAGGAAATCGACGAGGCCTGCGCGCGGAGCCGCGGAGGCCACCGCATTGAGGATCCTTTCGTTCATCGGATCTTTCGCGATGCACTTCGTGATGAGGTCCCGGCCTTGCACGTTGTCCACCTGACTGGCGGTGAGTACGATCTGGGCGATGACGTGAGGGCTGGGGTCATCGGTCATCCTTCCCAGTCGATCGTAATGGGCCGTCGGATCCTGCTTCAAGAGGGCCTGTTCCATCGTGCGCACCGCAGCCACGCGGAGGCGGGGATCCCGGTCCCCCAGAACGGCGAAGCTCGTTTCGTCATCAAGTTGTCCCAGGCCATCCAGGGTCCAGAGGGCGTGCAACCGGGCGAGGGCGCTCTCGTGGCCGGTCGCCATCCTCCGCAGGGCAGGTCCGACGGTGCGGGCCTGGCGGGTTACGAGAAGGCTCTGGGCCGTATCCCGCCACCAGCCGTTGGGATGCGCGAGATGCGTCACGAGTTCCGCGGGGGTTGCATCGAGCAGATTCGGCCTGGGGCCGGGTTTCACCCCTTCGCGCACCACCCGGTAAATCCGCCCCCGTCCGATGTTTTTCTCGTAGCCGGCCTTCAGGATCTCCCCCCGCAGGTAGTCCGTGATGTATACTCTCTCCTGAATGATGCCGTGGTACATGTCCACGATGTAGAGGCAGCCGTCCGGGCCGGTGTAGAGGTTGACGGGACGGAAGTTCCCGTCGGTGGCGGTGATGAATTCGCCGAGAGTCGCCTCGTATTTGTTGCTCAGTTCAATGTGACCCGAGTCGGTGTAACGGGTCTTTGAGCGACGCACGAGGCGGCCCACCGGCTCGCAGACGAAGTAGTCGCCGCTGATCTCCCGGCCGAGTCGGTCGCCCCGGAAAATGGTTTGTCCACAAGCGGCGGTGAATTGACGGAGGGATCCATCGCCGGGACGTGCCATGCCCGGGCCACTCTGCAGATCGGGAGTCACCATGGCGGGCCAGACACTGCGGTAGCCGCCCATGCTGCGGATGGCCGCCGCCATCGGTCCGCGGCGGATTTGTCGCTGGGGATCGGGTTGGTGATAGCGTGGGGGCACGAAAAGCGCGATCGCCGGGAGTCCATTGGTGGAAAAGAGTAGCCGCCCCTCGTCGTCACGGGTGAGACCCCACTGCCCGACCACGAGAACGCTTTTACTGCGGAGCTGCCGGTTGATGAGCTGGTAGCGCCGGTCGTGCTGGGAGACGTGGATCCAGTTGTCGATTCCCCACAGCAATCCATTGGCCTTGTGCTCGACGTTGCTTGTGCGCATCGAAAACCGGTTGAAGACCCGTTCCCTGCTGTCTGCCACCCCGTCTCCGTCGAGGTCCCGGCAATACCAGAGATCCGGGGGTTCACCGACCAGAAGGCCATCGTCGACAGCGAGGATGGCACGCGGTTCGACCAGGCCATCGAGATAGACGGTGTGCCTGTCCATCCTGCCATCGTCATCGGTGTCCTCGTGAAGGGAGATCCTGCCCACCGGGTTTCGGGCCCCGGTTCCCTCGATGTCCTGCATGTAGCTGCGCATCTCGGCCACGAACATTCGTCCGTTTCCGTCCCACGCCAGGGCCACCGGTTCACGGACCTGTGGTTCGGAGGCGACCAGTTCGAGCCGGAAGCCGGGGGGAAGTCTGATGTGCTCCATCGATTCCACGGGCGAGAGCGGCTTGAGAACCGGGCTCTTCTCGACCACGCGATCGGCGGGCTCGGTGAGTCCCGTCAGGCTGGTGATCAGGATGAGGGGGAGCGAAAGGCGGGCGGCTCTCATGGGCGGGTCAAATGCTGCATGGCAGGAGTTCAAGATCAAGCGAACCATGCCTGTTCCCTGTGCTTTCGTTTTGCGGTGGTGGGCGGGGAGAACAATTGATGCTTCGTCTTTCAAAGTAGAATTGAATACCTGTCCCCGAGGGGGTAATGGGTGAGTCTTCCGTCCGTCCATCCATTGAACCCTGAGCCAATGACCAGAATATTTCCTAATCCAGGCCCCTTCCTCCTGTGCGCCTGTTTCCTGATCGAAGCGGGGGCTGCGTCCGCCCAGCCCACGGACAGGGAAAGGATGGAGGGGTTGAAGCAATACGCGGAAACCATTCTCCGGCACGGTCGTGACACCTATGGTGAGGAACACACTCCGCTGTTCGTGGATGCCCTGGAAGTCAGCACCCTGAAGGCCCCGGAGAAGATGTATATCCATCGGCTGGGAGGCCCCGGGCCGAGGTCGAAACAACCGTTCCAGCCGGTCATCTCCTCGAATCTCGCCTACCAGGGAAACCTCATCCGCTTCCTTGTCGGGATCGGCAATCTCACCGGTGACTCCCGCTACCGGGAGTCCTGCAAGAAGAGCCTGCGCTATTACTTCGAGCACTACCGGGTGCCGAACGGTCTGCTCCAGATGGGACATCACCGCTGGGTCAACCTGAATACGGACCACTGGGACGGCAATGACTGGCCCGCCGGCAGGAGCGGGCACGAAATGAAGCGCGACTACCCCTACTATCCGATCTTCTGGGAGACCGATCCCGTGGCGACCCGCCGGATGCTGACCGCGCACTGGGACTCTCACATCCAGGACTGGGGCTTCATGAACTTCACCCGGCACGGCAGTTACGTGAAGGAGCTCAATGAGGAGACGGTCTGGAGCCAGCCCGTCACCGATCCGGTGGTGGGGATTGTGCCGGGGAATCTCACCTTCTTCGACTCGGGTTCCGACATCATCTATGCGGGCGCCCAGCTCGGATTTCTCAACAAGGACGACCGGCCGCTCTTCTGGGCGCAGCGTCTCTACGCCCGCTATTCCGAGAGTGCCCATCCCGATACCGGCCTGCCACCGTGGCACCACACTTCGATGCGCACCTTCGGTTCCAAGGATGAGCCGGTGCCCGAGTATGCACTGATCACCGAGGGTTCCGCCGGTTTCATGAACAGCGGCGGAGTGGCCATGCTGCGTCTCGGAGAAGAGCTTGGTCAAAAGGGCGTCTACTACCGCGAAACGATGCGCAGGCATCTCAAGGCGTATGCGAGGTTCTGCTACCGTCCCAAGGTCAACCAGATGCGCAATCTTCTCTTTGACGGCACCGACCTCGCGGAACGGGAGAAGAAGAGGAAACCGGGAAATTCCTCCACTTCCTGGCAACCCTGGTCGCCGAATCCCACCAACATCCTTGCCTATGCCATCTGTTACCGGCAGAGTAAGGATGGTGAGATCTGGGAGACCCTGCGCGCCATGTGCCGGGGGAACGATCTCGGGGACATCGGCAAGTCCGGGGGCAGGTCCCCCGATCTCAATCTCGCCACCACTCAGTCAAATGCCCTCCTCGTCTTTCCACTGGTGGAGATCTTCCGTGCCACCGGAAACAGGAGCTATCTGGATCTGGGCCGGACCATCGCGAACAATGCCTTCAGCAAGCACTTCCGGCCGGAGCAGGGGCTCTTTACGCCAAGTGAACTGCACCGCACTGCCAATCTGTGTTCGGCCGAACCACTGGCCCTTCTTACCCTGGAAGCCGCGCTGCGTGGAAAGCCCGAGCAGGTTCCTTCCTACGCGGCCAGCAACGAGGGCGAACAGGTGCCCTACCTGAGACCTCTCAAGTCGCGCCCCTGCAATCCCAGCGCTTCTCATCTGTCCTATCCCTACACGGTCACGGCCCTGTGTGATGACCTGCTCCCCGGCTCATCAGGCGACACCAGTGTCCCGGTGATGTCATGGGAGAATGTCCGCAAGGCCAGTGATGAGGCGATCGTGACCTTTCCCGACGTCCTCAAGGGGCCGGTGACCATCGCAGGAATGATCGACCAGGCAGAGGCCCGCAATTCGGTCAGTGGAATGCTCGTTGATTCGCCCCACAGCTACACGTTCACCGGTAACCTGAATGGCACCGGGGATCTGGCCGTCACCGTATCACGGGGTGAACATTTCTGGGCCGAGGGATCGACCTGGAGCACGACCGCCTGGTCGCCAACAGAAACCTACGACTTCGTCATGAACATCGCCAGGGGAGCCAGACTCTCCTTTCGTGGTCTGGTCCTGGAAGTGCAGGGTTCGACTTCCTGGTGTCGTGGTGCGGGGATCATCAAGAACGGTGAGGGGACCGCCGAACTTACCGCCGATAACGCACCGCGTTACAAGGCCGACCTGCGCAACAACCGGGCCTACCGTGCCCCCACGGTGGTGAATGCCGGGGTGCTCCTGGTCAACAACACGACTGGTTCCGGAGTCAGCCCGAAATCGACTGTCCAGGTGAATCACGGAGCTACGCTCAGCGGGAATGGAGCCATTGGAATCGGTGGCAGCTCGGCTCTCGTGATCGTGAATTCCGGCGGGAAGATCGCTCCGGGTGACGGAGTGGGCACCCTGACCTTCCGGGATGGATTGAGGCTTGAGGACGGGGCCCGGATGGCCTTTGAAGTTGGAGAGAAGTCGGATCTGCTCAAGGTTACCGGGGGCACCTTCCAGGGCAGCGGGAAACGGAGTGTGGTCGTTTCGATCAAGGATTCCGGCGGAATGAAAGCGGGCAGGAGTTACGATCTGATCGACTGGACCGGGGCCAGTTTTATCAACGTCGATGCGAACGATTTCCGGTTGGACAAGAGCTGCATCTTCCAGGGCACTTTCCATCTCGTTGGGACCAGATTGCAGTTCAGTGTCTTCGCCCCGAGACTGACCCTTGAGACCCCGCCCGCCATGCCGCCTGCCCCGGCAGCAGTGCCCCGCCCGGCCCTGCCTGCGGACCGGCAGCGACCGAAGACGCATTACACCTGGGCCCATGCCAGGGGTGGGGAGTGGACCAACCGAGGCAATTGGCAGGGGGAGAGGGTTCCCAACCTCAAGGAGGCCGAGTGGGTGCAGTATGAATTCGAAAAACCGCGGAAAATCTCGGGGGTGCAGGTCTACTGGTTTGCCAACGGGGGCGACCGCAAGGTCCCTGAAAGCTGGCGCATCCTCTATCGGGACGGGGACGAATGGAAACCCGTCGAAGCCCTGGGCGCCTATCCACTCGAAACCGACAGGTTCAACGAGGTGAAGTTCCAACCCGTTGAAACAGAGAGCCTGAAACTGGAGGTCCATCTGCAACCCGGGGTCTCCGCAGGGATCCAGGAATGGCGGGTGCTTCCCCAGGAGATCCGCGAGAACACTCGAACAGAATAGTGTTTCCATCTGATTATCCCATGGTCTCCAGGATGTTGATTCCGCTGCAAAGGGGTGGCACCCGTGTCCTCTTTGCCATCGCGGCAACATTGCCGGGCCTGGAATCATCCCGGTCTGCGGACGAGCGCCCATGGCACGTCCCGGTGGAAGGATTTGTGGCTCCCGCGCGAGGGGAGCACCCCCGGCTTCTCTTCCGGCGGGGCGATCTTCCCGCCCTCCGGGCCAAGGCGAAAACTCCGGAAGGTCAGGCCATTCTCAAGCGCTTGCGCACTTTGTTAGATGGTGCGCACGGCGAGACAATGACGACCGTGTTCCGGTCAGGCAAGGAGGTCGACAGGACCTGGCAGGAGAAGCATCTGACCAAACCAGGGATCTACACCCTGGGACATGCGGCGGGATACGGACTGCTCTATCAACTGACCGGCGAACAGAAATACGCTGATTTCGGCCGCCTTTGTTTCGAAAAGGCCCTTGAGGGGGTGCCGGACCGGGACGGGCGCTACGGATTCCGGACCCCGGGGGGGCCTCTGCGGGCCGGGCCATCGCTGGGATGGTACGCGGTGGGCTACGATCTCTGTTACGGCGGTTGGGACGAGGCGACGCGGGAGAAGTTTGGCCGCGCCATTGAGAGTTACTCGGAGGCGAGTTCCACCCCGCGGGAGCGCATCACTTCCGATCTGGAGGTTCTTGCCAACGGCACGAGATACATCGGACCCTACTTCCGCCGGAAGCGGGGAACCCCGCCCGGCAGCAATCATTTCGGGATGCAGGTGGGGGGCGCGTCCCTCGCCCTGCTCGCCATCTCCGGTGAGAAATGGGTCGACCAGGGGCGGGTGGACCGTCTCCTTGCCGCTGCGGGGAAGAGCGTGGTTCGCAACCTGACCGAGGGGTTCGGTGATGGTGGGTTCTTTGCGGAGGGGGATGGCACGGGATCGATGTCTTCCCAGATCGCCTTTCTTTCCGCCTTGCAGGCCTGGCGAAATGCCACGGGGAGGGACTTTATCAACGTGGCGCGGCCCAATGCGCGCATGCTCAGTCTCAAGTGGACCTACCAGACCGTTGTCCGTGGGGGGCAGCCCGATTTCTGGCCTGTTCGAGGCAAGTACCAGCAGAATGTCTGGTCCCGCCAGGGACTGAGCGGAGCCGGCTACTTTGCGATTGGATTTGGATCAGTCAGGGAGGGGGACCGGTCAGCCATGAAATGGTACTATGACCACTTCCTTGCGGCCGCCGATACGGAGGGTGGACATCCATGTGACACCGCAAGCTGGTATCCGCACCTCGCGGTGTGCTCCTTCGTGAACTGGCCGACTGCGGTCGAAGCAAAAAATCCCGCGCACGTCCTGCCCCATTGCTACCGCGATTCGAAGTGGGGCTATTATCTCTGGCGTAATCGGTGGGAAGATGACAATGACACTGTGATTTCCGTCCTTCTCGATCGCACTGAAGGATTCGGAGGCTACCTGTTCAGTGAGCCGGACAAGGCCATTCACCTGAACTCGATGGGTAAACACCTGCAATGGGGAAAGGCCGTGGCGGGATCTCCGAGGCACTGGTGGGTTTCCCCGGAGAGCCGGTGCAGTTCGCTGACCATGGCGGATGGCAGCTGCCTGGCGGTCGATTTCACCGGGGCGAGCGGATCCGATGTGATGCTGGTGACCACCACGCCAGCGGAGGGAAGCACCGTCAATCTGAGTGGTACTCCCCTCACCTTCTACTTTCCGACGACCAGAGCCCCGGCGATCTCCGTGGAGGGGAATCGGATCTGTGTTGGCAGGCAGCGGATCGGCCTGGAGGGAGGCAACCTCGTGCTCGAGGTTGTCGATTAGGGGGTGGGCAGGGGATGATCCGGGCCCCCGGTCACTCAGCACTTCCGTCCTTCTTGTGGGCCCGTTTGTGGGAGAGGAGCCACTTGTAGAAATCCGGGTTGTTGTAGGTGCGGGTCCAGGAGTCGTGTCCGACCCCGGGATAAACAGTGAACCTGATGGTGGCCCCGCCCTCTTCAAGCAGCTTGATGGTCTGTTGCTGTTCCGCGAGCCGGACCACGTTGTCGCGGTTGCCATGGAAGGCCCAGACCGGGAGATTGGCAAAGGCCTTTTGCAGGGCCTTTTTGTCCTCGATACGATTTCCGTGGCCACAGATCGGGGCTGCCGCTGCGAAGTAATCCGGATGGTGGCTCACGATCTGGTAGGTTCCGAAACCACCCATGCTCAGGCCGGTGATATAGATCCGGTCGGCATCGATCCGTCCAAGGCGTTTTCGTTCGAACTCCACGATGTTCTTCACTTTGTCGGTGGGACCCTCGGGATGCCACCAGAATGACTTGGCATTCCTGTTCTCCTTTCGACCGTCATTGGGACACTGCGGAGCGATCATGATGAAGGGAAAGTGCGTTCCCCTGGCAATCAGTTTTGGGGGGCCATGCACCAGTACGCGGTCGAGGTTGTTGCCTCGCTCGCCCAAGCCGTGCAGGAAGACAACAACTGGCAGCTTGTCCTTTTTTTTGGCGTGCTCCTTCGGCAAGTAGAGCCAGTAGGGGATCAGGTTGTCCTGCTTGGGAGAGACCTTGATCATTTTACCGGCCTCCGGTTGTTCCGCAGCAGATACCACCGATGCGAGGAAAGCCCCTGCCAGGATGACAGCTGTTCTGCTGATGTTCTTCATGTTGCACGGCAGCGTTCGCGGGAAGCTTGCCGCCGTCAAGTCCACGGTGGCTTCAGAGGGCTTTGCGGGATTCCGGTTCGGGTCCGGGCTCAGGAAAAAACCGGCAGGACCGAGCCGTCGCACATGGGCAGGGAACGGTCCAGGAGGTCGCGGACCGGGCGATCGGGCGCGATGCCGAGGGCATGAAAGATGCTCGCGTGCAGGTCCGCAGGCGTGGCGGCCCTGCTGTCGGGAAAGGCGCCGCTGTGGTCAGAGGTGCCGTAGAGCAGGCCTTCGCTGACTCCGGCTCCGGCTAGCGCCACGGTGTAGACATTGGGGTAGTGGTCGCGGCCACCTGATCCGTTGACCTTGGGTGTGCGTCCGAATTCGGTCAGCAACACCAAGAGGGTGTCATCGATCCGTCCGCTTTCGTGCAGGTCGTCGAGCAGGGCGGACAAGCCCTGGTCGAGCGGCGGCAGCATCTGCTTTTTCAGGCGGTTGTAGCCGTCCGCGTGAGTGTCGAAGTGGGCTCCCGCGCTGCCGTTCAGGTCTCCCGCGGCGGCGTAGACGGTGACGAGGGGGACCCCGGCCCCGGTCAACCGCCGGGCAGTGAGCAGGCTCTGTCCCAGGACGTGAGATCCGTAACGGCGATGCTGGCGTTCGGGTTCGTCATCCACCTTGAAGGCCCGCCGGGTCTCTTCATCAAGAAGCATGTCGAAGACCCGTTGCTGGTAGTGCTCGAGGGGTTCAGTGGGCTGGGCGCTGCCGGAAAGCTGGGTGAGGAGGTTCCTGCGGTCCGTGAGGCGCTGCTCATTCACGCCCTCGATGAAGTCAAAGGAGAGATGACCGGAGACCGGTGACTTTCCGTCATAAGGCTTGCCCTGGTCGGGCTTCATGATCACCGGGTCATATTTCATGCCCAGGAACCCCGCGTGCTGCCCGTTGGCCCAGCCCCCGTCGTAGATGGGATAGGGGAGGGCCACGTTGCCGGGGAGCGTGCTCTCCGGGTCGTGCCGGGCGTGGGCCACCATGGAACCGATGCTCGGCCAGTCCCTGCGCGTGCGTGGCCAGTTCTTGTCGGGCTTCAGCGGCGCATGTCCGGTCAGATTCCAGTAGGCGGCGGAGCGGTGCGAGGGTGCATCGTGATGCATGCTGCGAATCAGGGTCATCCGGTGCACCTGTTCGGCCAGTCGGGGCAGGTGCTCGCAGATGTGGTAACCCGGGATGGTGGTGGAAATGGAGCCGAAGGCGCTCTTGATGTCGCTACCAGCCTCGGGCTTGAGATCAAAGGTGTCGAGGTGGCTCAGGCCACCCCAGGCGAAGACCACGATGCAGCTGCGGGCCTTGCCAAAGCCCTTCACTCCTGGTGTCACGGTGGCGTTGGCGGCTTTGGACAGGGAGAGGTAGCCGGGCAGGCCCATGCCCAGTGCCCCGGCGCGGAGGAGATCCCGGCGGGTGAGATAAGAGAAAGACCGGGCTGATCTTTTGGACCGGGACCTGCTCATGGTTGCTGGATTCTTCTTCTCTGCTGGGTTCTTCCCGTTTCCCGGAACTTGCGCGGATCGTTCCCGGCCCTCTTGGCAAGTATCGCATACTCCCGCTCGTCGGATAAGCGGGAAATCCGTTTTCCCGGGGTCAACGTAGTCCGACCGGGCGACCAGTCTCCTCCTGATCCCCTTTCCACTCGTAAGGCTCTGGTGATCTGTTCACCTTTCTGCCCATGAATGGCAGGAGGCGGGTCATTTTGGCGGTCGTTGCAGCGTCGATGCTGGGCAGTCCGGGGCGGGCAGAGGAGCAGAAGCCCTTTTATGACACCTGGGAGGAAGAGGTTCCGGTCATGGGGCATCTCGCGGTTGCGATGGACGGAACGGTGCTGGTTTTCAAGGAGGAGCGGACGCGCAAGCGCGTGGAAGTGAAGCGCAGCGAGGATGGAGGAGGGACCTGGAGTGAACCGATCGTAGTGGGAGAGCGGGTCAGGATCGGGGCGGACATGTCCGACGACGGACGTTACCAGGGGGAGCATGTCGGGTGGAGTGAACTGGGGAATGTGTGCGTGGACGAAACCACCGGCGACATCATGGTCTTTGCGATGGGATTGGCGCCGAGCCGGACCCTCTACCGGAGCAGGGACCACGGAAAGACCTGGCAGGCCGGAAAGACCCTGATCAAACCCGACCGGAATGGCTGGCTGGCCACCACCTATTGCTGTGACCCGGGAATCACGCTGCGCCATGGCAAGAAGAAGGGGCGGCTCCTGATGCCGGCCCAGGTATTCGTGGGTTCCCTGAACGAGGATGGAAGCCGGACCTACCTGAACAAGGGACAGGGGCGCAAGTACTTCGCCAAGCGCTACAGCAATGCACTTTACAGCGACGATGGCGGCAGGACGTGGACGCCGAGTGCCCCGTTTCCGATGCTGGGAGGTTCGGAACCGGGCCTCCTCGAATTGAAGGATGGCAGGATCTACTACAATTCCCGGACGCACGTTCGGCCTGGTAACAAGCTGGTGGGCAGGAGTCACGACAGCGGAGAAACCTGGGTGGAGGGACGGGAGGACGATGAACTCTTCGATGGTCCACCCGATGTCTACGGGTGCAAGGGGGCCCTTGCACGGCACACCCACGAGGGCCGCGACGTCCTGCTCTTCAGTTCGCCCGGCCGGAAAGACAAACGGGATGATATCACGATCCGTCTCAGTTTCGACGGGGGTGAGAGCTGGCCCGTCCAGCGTCTGGTCAGGGAAGGGCCGGGCAATTACACCTGGCTGGCGGTGGGGCGGCAGGCTACGCCCAGTGAGGGATTCATTTACCTTCTCTCCAACAAGGACTGGATGGCACGATTCAATCTCGCCTGGATCATGGAGAAGCAGGGGCAGGGGGAGCGCTAGAGGGGCCGCAGTCCCGTCAGTCCCCGGCTGTTTTGAGGCCAGTTCATGACCAGGGGCCGGGAGATCGGTCCGCCGATAAGCAGTTGAAATCCTGTTTTTGCAGGGATTTGAGGATTAATTCGCCCCGATAGGCAGGACGGT